>Ga0209080_1000073_pt1 | contig 72134 bp, 70 predicted proteins | sample JNZ110809AmetaG_FD_184123 | JGI IMG/M metagenome (GOLD analysis project Ga0209080, IMG submission 184123) | Hot spring microbial communities from Jinze hot spring, China to study Microbial Dark Matter (Phase II) - JNZ 110809A (SPAdes) (version 3) ...
TTTTCCTTTAATTGCGCTATGACTTCAAGCATTCTCTCCGGTTTAACATTTATGCCTGTGAAGCTTACCTTCGTGTAGCCTAGCTTAAATGGATCTACTATGAGGGCGTACTTCCTTATGACTCCACTTGATTCAAGCTTTCTAACGCGCTTTATTACTGCGACTTCGCTTAACTTAATAGATCTAGCTATATCCCTGAAGGACTTCCTGCAGTTCTCCATGAGTTCCCCTATGATGGCTAAGTCTACTTCATCTATAATCATTCATCACCTCACAGCACTACTTTAAATACGCCAATTCTCTTAAGTTCACCTCCATTGCCTGGCTCAAAGTACTCTATGAGCTCTGCCCCACAGCCCATTGACTTAATTAAGTACGCTAAGTCCTCAACCCAATCCCTTACACCGCATGACGTGCAGAACTCTCCACTAAACTCAACTACTGCTACTCCATCCCCCTCCCTTACTTCCATGAGTTTAGCTGAAGCTTCTGGAGACCTAGTCATATTGTATAAGTTTATTGCATCGTTAAGTATGTTTAGTAAAGATGCCTTTCTTTCACTACTCATTGCTTACGCCACAGTGCTTACTCAACCTTTATCTCCCTATGGCTCTCCCACAAGCCGTGGATATTGCAATACTCTAATGCTATAAGCCTACCTGACTTCTGGAGCTTTAAGTAGGCTTCAACTACTGGCTCACTGTACACTGGAGTGAGCTCATATCTGCCGATCAGTATTGGGTTAAATGCCCTCCCCTCCTCCTCAACGTATAGCTCTATGTACCTAATTGAGTGCTCTAAAGTATTTGGGTGGGGGCCTACACTTACCTTAACTCTAAACACTTCGCCTTTCCTCACGCTGCCTGGTGCTTCAATCTTAGGCGTGTGTGATTCAACTTTACTTAATGCTTCTCCCTTAGCTGAATCAGCTGTATATATCAACTCCTTTAATCCAGCCACGCCTATCACCGGGCAATACTTATGATAGCACAACATTTTAAGTTTATTCTCTTAATCGATGTTTACAACAATTCAAACAATATATTTATAAACATTGAAGCAACTAATATATTTTTTAAACCAGTTGTTTAAGGCATTTACATGAATAAGTAACTACTCTTGCTTGGATTATACCTACCCACTATCGGTATCTTGTGGCCACACCTAGGGCACCTCCCATCGCTAGTCAAGCCCCATAGAGCTACCCTATAGCTTCTCCTAGCAATGACTTTCTTACCGCACTTCGGGCACTCAGTATCCTGGTACTCCTCACTAGGTATGTTGCCTACGTAGACGTAGTTTATGCCTAAGTCCTTAGCCATGTTATATGCGTTAATCAATAAGTCTATCCTTGTGGGAGGCTTACGGTACTTGTGGGCTGGGTAATACCTATTTATGTGGAGCGGCACGTCTGGGCCCAGGGTATCCACATGTTTCTCCAAAACCCACTTAATGCACTCAGGGGAGTCGTTGGCTCCAGTGACTATTAGGAAAACCATTTCAACGTGCCCACCGCATTCAGCAATGTGCTTAGCGTTTCTAAATACAATCAATGGATCTGCTCCAAGGAATTTCCTATAGGAATCAGGGCACCCCTTAATGTCAATGCTGTATCCATCTACGTTTAAGCTAGTTAACTCATCTATAGCGCTTAAAGACATGTATCCATTAGTGACTAAGTTGAAGTACAGGCCTTGCCTCCTAGCCTCACTAGCAGCATCCAGTATGTACTCAAGGTGTATTGTCGGCTCATTAAAGCTTGCTGAAAGGCCTTCATCCCCTCTGCGCACAGCCTCCATAACTAAGTCCTTTGGCTCCAAGTAAATTGATGCTTCAGGGTGAGGAGGAGTCTGGCTGAGCAAGTAGTTCTGGCACCACGGACACCTGTAGTTGCAGCCGTATCCTGAGAAAGTTAGAGCAGTGGAGTTCGGGTAGTAGTGGAACAAGGGCTTTATCTCAATAGGCCTACTCTCAAGAGCGCTCAACAATCCGTAAGCATTATTGTATAGCCTGCCGCCCAAGTTCACGTAGTTCCAGCAAACACCCCTCCAGCCAGGCCTTAACACACACTTCCTCTCACACACAGTGCACTGCACGATCCCTCCATCCACAGCTCTGTAGAAGCGGGATTCACGAATCCACGGCTGTTTCACTACAGTCTCCATAAGCACCCCACTAAGAGCAGTTAGCTGACCTCCTCCCCGCCCTAAGGGCGAGGGTTCCGGGGAGTTTTAGGGCTACATTCCCAGCGAAGGCTGGGTTTAGCCGGCCAAATGGATTTTCAGCGAAAGTACTGGGGCTTCTCTGAGTACCTAACGATGGTCTGAGGCTCATCCATTAACCTCCACTTACCGCTCCCAAGCCCTATAATCACTATCCCAAGTTCTTCGCCGAGCTTATCGTTTATAATTACTTCCTCCTCTATGTGTGACAGTATGGCGTCGCAGACCACTGGCCCCCTGATCTTATCCCCAGCCACTAAATACACTTCTAGAGCGTCTGGCACTAAGTAGTTTCTCACAGGGCCTCCAGCAGTCCCCAGCTCAACTATGTATGAATCAAGTGGGGGAGGCCAGAGATTCAGCTGCCTCGCTAGAGCTAGTGGAATTAGGAGTTGGGGTTTCTCTGTTTCAAAACCAGAGTTTACTAAAGCTGAAGCCTCAATATAGGAGGGGGATTCTCTAGACTTAACTCTAATCCTTACTCTTACTGCCACTAAAAACACCTACTACTCTAATGATCTTTATGCGTCCAACCCTCCTCCTTCTAAAAAATATGTGTCCAATCCTGCCAATTCTAGACACTGCACATACCCCACCTTAGTAAACTAAAATAGGCTTAATATAGTTTGCACAAAGATCTTGGGGCCGTCGATAGGCTAAAGTGCTCGGGGAATGCAGCGTTATGCACTCATAGCGTGCATGCCTTAAACTAGATCATTCATCTACGTACTTAGAGAGTAGAGGAGCTTAAGCAAAGCTTTCACTAAGTGATGTGCGGTAAGGCATGGGCTGCTGCTTAAACGCCTCTCCCCACTTTATATACTGAGCCAGGCTCTATGCTTGCCATAGGCTGTACTACTGATTGAGGGTATAGAGTTGTGCCTGCCCCTATCCTTGCGCCATAGCCTATTATAGCCCCCAGCTTGCGTATGGGTTTCTTCAGTGATTGAGGAGCCACTAAGTGCTCCCTAAGTCTAGGCGGAGTTTCCTCATCTGGCAGCAGGTTTAATGTAACTACGTGGCTTCCAATACATGAATCCCCTCCTATAATGCTATCGCCTATGTACGTATAGCTATCTACGACTACGTTTGGCTGTACGTTAGCATTCTTCACTTCACTAAAAGCTCCTACGCGCACTCTCCCCTCAAGGCTAGCGTAGTGTCTTAAGAATGAGTGGGCTCCAATGAAGCACCCCCTCCCAATGTATACAGGGCCTTTTATTACTGCACCGTGATCTATGTAAGTGCCTTCATCTATGAATGCAGGAGGCTCTATCACAGCGTTCCTCTCCACTTCAACACCCCCACTCACATGCAGTCCGCGGAGCGCGTTAAGCAACTGCCTAGTCGCCTCAAGCAAATCTGCTGGATAGCCTACGTCTATCCAGAGGCCGTTCCAGTGGACTGCAATTGCTCTCCCCTCACTAGCAACTTTATTCAATGCATCAGTGAAGCCCAGGCCTTTCTCAAAGCAATCAATGATCCACGTGGGCAGCACGTAGACTCCTCCAACAGTATAGGCTGGCTTTTCAACAGCATCAATGCTCGAGGGCTTTTCAACAACTCTCCTCACCAGCCCATTCAAGTCCGTTGAAGCAACTCCATAGGTATATACGTACTTCTCCTCAAGAGGTGTAGTTAGAACAGCCATCGTTGGCTCATAGCTGTAGAAAGACTCCATTACTTTAAACAAGGCTTTTGAATCAACAACTAAGTCTCCATAGACTAGGAGGAAGTAGTCTTCCCCGCCCAACTCCTTTGCTGCAGACTTCACTGCCTCCTCAATGCCTTCGCCCTCCTGTCTAACGCCAATAATTCTAACGCTGCTCAGCCCAACGGCTTCCCTATATACGTCTTCACTGCTATACACCAAGATCACGTCTCTTCCAACGGCCTCTCCAACAGCCATTAATGGGTAGTGTATTAAGGGCCTACCCACAATTCTCAATGTATGCTTGCTCCTACCAGGGGGAACTAGCACGCTGAGCTCTCCCGGGCCTCCTCCAGCTAAAACAACTGTCTTCAACTACACCACCTCACTCAACAGTGACTGTCTTAGCTAAGTTACGCGGCTTATCCGGGTCAAATCCTCTAGATACAGCAGTATAATACGCTATAAGCTGCAGCGGCGGCGTATGAGTTAGAGGAGTCAGTATCCAGTGAGCTCTAGGTGCTGGAAGCAAGTAGTCCAGCTGATCCTCAAGGCTCGTCCCACGTGGAGCAACTCCTATAGTGACTGCGCCGCGCGCCTTCATTTCCTGCACATTTCCTAGCAAAAGCTTCTCCAAGTAATTGTCTGCAGGCACAATGAACACTACTGGGAATCCGTTTGATACAAGGGCTATAGGCCCATGCTTGCTCTCGCCAGCTGGATATGCTTCAGCGTGGATGTAGGCTATTTCCTTAAGCTTCAAAGCTCCCTCCATAGCTACTGGGAGCCCCACACCTCTACTCAAGTAGTAAGCACTGCTCTTCCCACTGAGCCACTCAGAGAGCTTCCTAGCCCTATCCTCAATTAGAGGTAGGAGTTCAGACACTATTTTTGGAGAACTCCTTAGTTCACCCCTAATGCCTTCAGCCTCGCTGACAGTCAATCTACCTACTGCTAGAGCATAGCTCACTGCAAGCCATGCCAAGGCTAGTGCCTGAGTAGTGAAAGTCTTTGTTGCTGCAACACCTATTTCTGGGCCAGCCCTAGTGTATAGAGCTAGGATGCTTTCACGCGGTATAGCTGAATCAATAACGTTCGATAACGCAATGACCTTAGCCCCCCTCTCCCTGAATGCTCTAAGAGCCATTAGTGAATCTATGGTCTCACCGCTTTGGCTCACTACTACCAGTAGATCCCCTTCATTGACTGCTCCTTCATAGGAGTGGTACTCACTAGCTATAAATGGAGTTACTTGAGCTCCAGCAAGCTTCTGCATCAACAAGCTGTAGTATAGTGCAGCGTGGTAGCTCGTCCCAGCTGCCGTGACATAGATCCTGTTAGCGCTAAGCAATAGCTCCACAGCCTTCTGAAAGCTATCGTCTCCCTCAATGCCCTGCAGAGTGTTTTTAAGAGCTCTCGGCTGCTCAAGGATTTCCTTAATCATGAAGTGCGCATAACCCCCCTTGCTGGCGTCTTCAATGCTCCACTCAATGAATCTAACTCTGTGAGCGTAGTCAACCGGTCTACCCTCCCTCAAGTCCTCTATGAAGGCGTTAACTGGAGTTACATAGCCTACTTCATAGTCCCTTAACACAACGGCCCTCCTAGAGTACTCTAGGAAGGCCGGTATATCGCTTGCCACAAAGTTAAAGCCACTGCCTAAGCCCAGTACTAGTGGGCTATCCTTTCTAGCAAAGAATATCTTATTCGGCTCTACAGCTGAAATTAATGCAATTGCATAACTGCCTTCAAGTACCTCTACAGCTTTCTTAAATGCACTATAGACGTCTCCGCACCTACTGTAGAGTTCTTCAACTAAGTGTGGAACCACCTCAGTATCCGTTTCACTTACAAATACATGTCCTTCACCAGCGAGCTCCTTCCTCAACTCACGGTAGTTCTGTATTATTCCATTATGTACTACAGCTATAGCCATATAGCAATCCACGTGAGGGTGAGCATTGACATCTGTGGGAGCTCCATGAGTAGCCCACCTAGTGTGAGCCACTATAGTGTATCCATCTACTTTAGAGAAGCCATACTTCTTCTCTAATTCAACTATTTTGCCTTTACCTTTAAGTACAACTACCTTACTTGACCCCTCAGGTATGCTAGCTACGCCAGCGCTATCATACCCACGGTACTCAAGCCTTAGGAGCCCGCGGTAAACCATTAGTGAAGGCTTATCGGGAGTACTGCCAGGCATGCATGTAAGCCCTATAATCCCGCACAAAGTATCTCCCACAATGCTGCTATAGTCTTCAGCATAGCGGAGTTAAATATAGTTTACTTAACTTAAAAAGTGATTTAAAAAACTCTGTTTAAACACGCTTTTCTCAACTAACTTGCTGAAGCAATTACCTAACTATTATTACTGTAATAGGCGATGACACAACTACTTCTAGAGCTGTTGAACCTATATTCGGCCCAATGATTAGTGAGCGCCCTCTAGCACCCATTACGATTGCGTCGTACCCCCCGCTCATTATTTCACTGAGTATGCAGCTGGATGGACTTTCATTAACTAGATCTATTTCCTTCACTTTATACTCAATGCTTACCCCTCTTCCTTCAGCCCTCTTTCTAGCTTTCTCAATGGCTTCATCACTTAGCGCTAACCCCCTTGGCTTTGCATTTAACACTACTATTTTTGAGCCAAATCTCTTAGATAGATCGAGTGCAAAGTCTAGGGCTCGCAAACTGCTCTCGCTTCCATCAATAGGCACTAGGATTTTTCTATACATGAAGCTTATCTCATAGCTTGGCTCGCGAATGTATCCAGAGGCCATCTCCATCACCACCCGAGGAACATTCTCGCCGACAACTTCAAGATCTCTACTCCTGGGAGAGCTTCACCACTTAAAGCAAGTAGAAACGCGTTTGCTCCAGTAGTTACATGTACTTTTCCAGCAGCTGCCTCTTCTTCATTAACGAACTGCGATAAATGCCCTCCAGCTATAGTTATGCAAGCTCTAGTTAATAGAGCTTCATTAATGAGCTTAACTGTTCCATCCCTAAACCTACTGTCTTCAATTACTCCAGCAGGGCCCTTCATAACGATTGCCTTAGCTTCCTTCATGAACTCCCTGTACATATCTATAGTTGAAGGCCCTACGTCCATTATTTTGCCCGAGATTCTTCCAAGAACTTCCTCCCTCACTTCTCCATTGCTTAACACTTTGAAGTCTATTGGAGTCTCTATAGGAGCCCCCTTCATTAATAAATGCCTTATCCTAGGGATTAAAGTGAGTACTCCTCTCTCCTCTAAGTACTTTAAGTTCTCTAAGCCTATGTTCACACCCTTAGCTAAGAGCACTAAGTTAGCTAAGAGACCTGTTGTAAGTATTCGATCAGCCATGCCTTTCGCCACTAGATTCTCAATGACTTTAACTAAATCATAGACTCTAGCTCCACCGAATACAAAGACCCTTGGAGTCCGGCCTTCGCTCATTAAATCATCAAGTTGCAGTAGCTCTTTCTCCATCACTGGGCCAGCTGCACTTGGTAGAACTAGTGGAAATCCCACTATGCTTGGCTGACTCCTGTGAGCTGTTGCAAAAGCGTCGTTAACATAGGCCTCGAAGAGTGGGGCAAGCCTCTGAACTAAATACGTTGACGCTTGTTTCTCAGGAGTAGCTTCTATTACTTCCTCTGAGGCAAGCCTCAGATTGTTCAGCATTAATGCTTCACCTGGTTTAAGGGACTCAATTGCTTTACGTGCAGTAGGTCCACATACATCATCTATAAACTTGACTTCTACACCGGCATACTTACTTAGTAACTCAGCGTGTTTCTCCATAGTTGTAAAGCCTGCTTCCCCAGGCCTGCCTTGATGAGAGGCTATAGCTAGTGCAGCATCTGCATCAATTAATTGTTTAACGGTACTTGAGTGTATCCTTATCCTCCTATCATCCACTATATTCATAGTCTCAGGATCTACTGGAACATTGACGTCTATCCTTAGGAATATCCTCTTACCTCTAACGTCTAAGTGCCTTAATGTTGGAACAGAGCTAAAGGAACTCCTCAATATACCACTCCTAGAGCTATATTTACGGCCGTAAATATAAATTTTTATGAAAGCGGAATTTAGGGAAGGCACTTCATGACTGATATAGCTTTAAAAATTGAAAAACTGTGAATTACGTAAAGGTGGATTCATTGAGTGAGCTTAAGCCAAGGATAGTTGAAAAGCGTTGGAGACCGGATGTAGAAGTTGAGTTAATTAAGCTATGGGATGAAGAAGGCCTTTACTCATTTAGCTTTAGTAAGGACGACCCCAGGGTAATTATTGCTATAGATACTCCTCCTCCATACGCTAGCGGAAAGTGGCATGTTGGTGGAGCAGCTCACTATGCTCAAATAGACATGATAGCAAGGTACTTGAGGATGAAGGGGTTCAACGTACTTATTCCATTCTATGCAGATAGAAATGGCTTACCAGTTGAAGTACAGGTTGAGAAAGCATATAATTTAAACGCACATGAACTTGCTTCAACTCCTGAGGGAAGAATGAAGTTCCTTAAGCTATGCAAGGAGTTCTTAGACAAGGCAGAGGATGAAATAGTCAGTGTTTGGAGAAGACTTGGGTGCAGCTTTAATTACTGGCGGAACGGCACTGATAGCGCGGAGTATAGGAAGATCACTCAAGCAACATTCATAGAGTTATACAAAAGAGGCCTAATATATGAAGCAGAAAGACCTGTAAACTGGTGCCCTAGGTGTAGAACTACTTTAGCTGAAGCTGAACTTGAATACATTGAGAAAGACGAATACCTGTACTACATTAAGTTTAAAGTTAAAGAAACTCAGGAAGAAGTTGTAGTAGCAACTACTAGACCTGAGCTGCTCAAGTCTTGTGGAGCATTAGCATATAACCCAAGAGATGATAGGTATAAGAAGCTGAGCAATCTACACGCTATAGTGCCAATATACGGCCACGCTGTTCCAATAATTGAACACGAATACGTTGATCCAGGCTTTGGAACAGGCTTAATGATGTTCTGCAGCTACGGAGATCAAGTTGACGTAAGAGTGTTTAGAGAACTCGGCCTTAAGCCAACAGTAATTATTGCAAGCGATGGAAGAATGAGCAGTGAAGCAGGCCCTATAGCTAGCCTAGGAGTAGAAGATGCAAGGAGGAGGATCGCCGAAATTCTCAATGAAGAAGGACTGGTAGTCAAGGAGGAGCGCATTAAGCACAGCATACCTGTTTGCTGGAGGTGTAAGACGCCTATTCAAATAATACACTCTAGAGAGTGGTTCCTTAAACAACTGGAGTTTAAGGAAGATCTTAAGAGGCTTCTAGAAGAAATGTCGTTTAAACCTGAAATGCATAAGAGAAGGCTTATTGAATGGATTAACTCTATATCTATGGATTGGCCCATAACTAAGGACAGATTCTATGCAACTGAAGTACCTATGTGGAGATGTAAGAAATGTAGATCAACTCTTGTACCGGAGCCAGGCAAGTACTATAGGCCGTGGATTGAGGAACCTCCCTGGGAGAACTGCCCGGCTTGCGGCGCTCCTAAGAGTGAGCTTGAAGGTGAGAGAAAAGTCTTCGATACATGGTTTGACAGCAGTATATCGGTTCTATATGTCACAGGCTTCCTTAGAGACCCCGACTTATTTGAAAAAGCCTTCCCAAACACTATTAGGCCCCAGGGGATAGACATAGTTAGGACGTGGCTTTACTACACTATATTAAGAGTCTACCAACTTACAGGTAGGCCGGCCTTTAAATGGATTAGATTAACGGGGATGGGGCTTGATGAAAAGGGAGAAGCCATGCATAAGAGCAAGGGGAATGTAATAGATCCAGAGCCATTTATAGAGAAGTATGGGGCTGATGCCTTTAGGTTTTGGGCAGCTGCATCAGCTAAGCTAGGTTACGACTATAGGTTTTCAGAGCAATTAATTAAAACCGGGCTCTTGTTTGCGACAAAGCTGTGGAATATTGCTAGGTTCATATCATCTTTCCCTAAGCCTAGAGAGCCAGGCGTGTTAAAACCCATAGATAAAGCTACTTTAGCTAAGCTTGGGAGGTTAATTGCTGAAGTCGATAAGTGGTATAGCGAGCTAGACGTATATACACCGATCAACGAAATTTACCAATTTACGTGGAACTACTTTGCTTCAAACTACGTTGAGTTAGTCAAAAGCAGAGCGTACAATAGGGACGGCAAGTTCTCTAAGAGCGAGCAGGAAGCTTCATGGCACGTCCTTCACGTAGTAATAGATGCAGTGCTGAGGATGCTGGCACCCATAATGCCGTTTGTCACTGATTCAATATATAGAAGGCTTTATGGGAGAAGCATCCACAGAGAGCTATTCCCAGAGGCCAGTGATGAATGGTTGAAGTGGGATGATTCTCTAGCTGATAAACTCGTTGAAGTTAATTCAGCTATATGGAGCTACAAGAAGCAAAGAGGCATAAAGTTTTCAGAAAGCCTTAAAGGGGTAGTCTTATTTAGTAAGAGCATTGAGCCGCTAATTGATGAACTCATAGTGCTTCACAATATAGAGAGATTCAGGGAATACGTTGGAGAGCCTCCTGATGGATGTATAAAGCTTAGCAATGAAGTATGCGTTGTAGAGGACTAATAGCGTCTGTCTAAGTACTAAGCGCTCTCCAAGCCCTGTACCTAACTGATTTAACAATTCTCTTTAGAGTTAAGTTGAATGAGGGATAGCCGAAGTAGAGCTTAACTCTGCCCTTCCTTATTGACTCAATGACTTCTTCTTCACTCAACTCATTTAACTCTATGAGGGTATGCGCTATCCCAATGTATTCAACTATATGTGCATCGCTTGAAGCTATTCCAGGCAAGTTTAGTTCTTTAGATGCCTCAATAGCTCTCCTATTGGCTCCCTTGTTAGCTGACGCATTCCACACTTCTATAGCGCTCCAGCCCTTGTATTCAAATATGGCGTTGCCAAGCCCTAGCTTAAGTATGTCAAATGGATGTGCTGGAACTATTAAACAACCATTGTCTTGGGAGACATCTATGAGGTTTAACAACTTCTTTGAAGCATTTACTTCCTCTAAACAATAGATCAGCACATCGCCTAACTCTGTTCTAACTTCATTCCCCAACAATACTAATAGCTCTAGACTGCTCCTCTTAACGTAATCCCTTGCCTTAACAGCTCCCATAAATGTATCGTGGTCAGTTATAGCAATTACGTTAAGTCCTCTATCTATTGCAGCATGCACTACTTCAAGTGGGCTTGACACTCCATCGCTATACGTTGTGTGTATATGTAGATCTGCCTTTACATAAGGCACTTTCCAAACCCTCTAATACCAAAGTGAGTTGAGTCATTAAAAGTATTTATTTCTATAACGGTATTGTATGCAAACACAGGCTTAGCAACATTATTTAAGCGCTCTGGGATGATCTATTGGTAAAAGTATCAATAGATCGCTCTAAGTGTAATCTATGCAAGCTATGCGTAGACTATTGTCCAGCTTACGTCTTCTACATAGTGAATAACAATATTGTTGCTGAAGAATGGAGGTGTGTTGAATGCTATGGATGCATAGCACTATGTCCAGTGGATGCTATAAGCATACGTGAGCAGTGACTAAATTTATGCATAGTACGGCCTCAATTCACTTCCATCATATGGGCACTTGTAGCCAAGTCTTTTAGCATCAGCTGAACAAAAGAAGTTATTGCACTTAATGCATACGTAAGCCTCTCCAGAATCAATGGATCTAAATAAGTTCATCTTCCTACTACAAATACTGCACTTTACTGTAACCCATCCAACGTGGCCCATGGCGTTTGCTCCTCTAATCAACCCAGTCGTCATTTTAAGCTCTCTCCCCGCTAATCAATGCTCCTACCACAATTAGTGTAACTTATAAACTTTAGGGATCCTGATCACTCATAGCTAAATGCTTCCTAAAACAACTCTAGATCCTTATGTAATTGCAGCGCAGAAATGCGTAGAACTTAAGAAGGATCGTTTTTCATTACTGTGGAGTTTGTTTGCAATCCTATTAGCACAATTTTTATAATATTTTCGCTACTAAATAACTCTCAGGGATGCTACATGTCTGCAGTAATTGTAGAGTATGCTTCATTTAATGAAGCTGTAAAGGCTATTGATGAAAAGATCTCTAGTTTAAAGCAGCAACTAGCTCTTCTACTAAAGAAATTTGAGGATATAAGGGCTAGAGCTGAGCAAGAGAGAAAACTAAAGGAGTTGCTTAAAGCTCTAGCTGGAGTTGAGATGCCTTCATCTCAAGCCAGGGTTTTAGACATGAAGGACTTTAAGATAGTAGTAAACCCTGATGCAGCATATGAATCAAGCGTTCTAGAGGAAGCATTAACGAGGATCAATAGAGCTATAACAATTCTACAAGCAGTAAGAAAGACTGTTGAACCACTTGCCAGCATAGATGTAGGAGCTAGAATTACGTTAATCTATCAAGACGATGTCCCTCAAGTAGTACTAGTTAAATACTGATACATAGCTAAGCTTAAACAAGCAATCATAGGTGAAGCCTATATGGGAGCATATTTTAAAGTATGCAGCGGCAGTAAGGCTCCACAATTAGTTAACGTAGTTATAGAAATACCTCAAGGCAGCTCAATTAAGTATGAAGTCGATGAAGAAACAGGCTTAGTATTCGTTGATAGAGTGCTCTATACTGCAATGCACTACCCATTCAACTATGGCTTCATACCGTGCACTCTTGAGGAAGACGGAGATCCAGTCGATGTACTAGTAATTACTCATGAACCTCTTCACCCAGGAGTAGTGATTGAAGCAAAGCCCATTGGGCTCCTAGAAATGGAGGATGAAGAGGGAGTTGATGCTAAAGTAATAGCCGTCCCAAAGGATAAAGTTGACCCAAGGTTTAAGAACTTAAACGACATCAACGATCTGTCGGAAGTATTGAAGGAAAAAATAAAGCACTTCTTCGAACACTATAAGGAACTAGAGCCTGGGAAGTGGGTTAAAGTAATTGGATGGAGGCCTAAGAGTGAGGCATTAGCTAGGATCTCTAAGTCTATTGAGAGGTTCTTAAAGCAAAAGCAGTAATGCTTTGCTTACCTAAAGTATTAATTAAAGATAATTAATTAAAGACCTATTGTTTTTAGGCATAGTGATGCTTCTTATACCTACGTGTGCTTCAACGTCTCTTGCAAATTCTTCAGCATACTCACTCCTAGAGGCATCAACTACAACTAACCCAGGCCTCGATCTTTCAATATATTCAAGCAGTTCTTCATAATCAGCGTGATCGCTTAAGGCAACAGTCCACGTATTATGATCTCTCCTCTTAATGGGTTCGTAAAATTCCCATCCAGACAGTATTATGTGTAGTCCTTTAGTAGAGCTTCTTCTACTAGCTTTACTCATGTGGTAAAACGCTATGCAGCCTCCATAATCTCTTAACAGCTTATTTAATTCAATTGATGCCTCATCGTAGTAGTTTCCTATTGGACCGCAGTATTTTTCAGCTATGCTCGTTACTTTATAGAGCCTCCTAGGCATTATGAATGGAGCAGTTACTCCACCACTCCTTAAAATGTACATAGCTTCCTGTAGCTTGCCGTAATAGCCATATATGTAGACTGGGGTTCCGTGAATTAATCCATCCCTCACTAAGTCCACGAAGAGTTCATTGATGGAGTCTTTAAATGGCCTTTTGAAGCTTCTTAAACCATACGTTGCCTCAATGATTAACACATCAAGATCCTTCATGATTTCAGTGCCATGTAGTTTGAAGTCCCCTGTATAGCCTATTCTTAATCCACTGGACTCTACAAGTACTTGTGATGCGCCAACTATATGATTAGCCTTTAAAAGCCTTATGACTTCCCCATTTACCTCTAAGCATTTACCGTAGCTTAATGTTATTGCCTTCTTTGAAAGCAGCGCTTTTAGATCCCCTATTAACTCATAGATCTCCATTATTAACTCATATGTAGCGGGCGTAAATACTATCGCTCCACTGCTCTTTAAGCTATCCCTTAATCCAATGACGTGATCTAAGTGAGCGTGAGTTATAGCTCTCACAGGCCTATTCCAGTAGCCATCCACTGTAAACGACTTACCGATCAATATAGCTCCATTCCACTTTATATCAATGAGCCCCCTCAAGCTATCCTCATGCATTGCCAGTCCACCACTTAGTGGCGTCACTGGGATAGCGACTTAGCTACAGGCTTCCACTTCTTCTCAATAGAGTCGTAGTATATTAGTCCACTTTCCCTCAGCTTCTTAAATAACTTGACTTCAACTTTGCTTAATTGACGCTCCACTTCTTCCTCACTGCTTGTAGTGACTTCTTCAAATAGTTTTTCTCTGAATGAATTCCAGAGGTCTCTGTCTACAGCAACTCTTTCATCTTTGGCTTCTATGACTTTTGCCCCACTTCTCTCCAGATATGCGAAGAACCTGTCTCTATCCCTCAGTCCTTTAACTTCGCTTTCAAAAATTACTCCTTCCTCCCTCAATCTCTCAATGCCTGTCTTCCTAGCCTTCTCCCTCGCTTCATACCCATATCTATAGGCCCTCCTCTCTTCACTCATTTTTTCAAGTGCCTCTACTCTCTCCCTCAACTTATCGATGTCCTCAATTAATTCAGCTAGCTTTAAGCCGATCTTAGATACTTCAGCAGCCACAGGGTTCACTAAGTCTTGAACTCTCCTCATTAAATGAGACTCCAGTTTTCCAACACCCTCCTTCCTCAATTCATTAATGGCGTTCTCCAGTCTAGATATCCTTTCATTAATGGAGTAAGGCTCCCCAAGATCCTTATCTATGAGTGCTGTTATGTAGTCACTTACCTCTCTATAACCCAACTTCCTGCTCTTCTCTAAAAGCTTGTCATATACATCGCTCGGTATTTTAAGAACTAGAGTTTTCTCACTATCTTCAGACATTCTCTCTCCCATACAGTACTCTCACTTAACCCCTATTAATGGTAATCCGTAATTCTGCCTCTCTCCAGCGCCTGCCGTTTATCCCTAGATGTTTGTTTTTGTTTATTCATATCTAGGGGCTTCCACCTCGCCCACATGGACTTGGGTGTCCATATGGATTCATGAGTTGCTGTTGAGCCCAACGGCACGGGGCCCCCATCTAGTTTAAGTATTGAGTGGCTTGAAGCAGCGCTTCCATCACCACTCAACAAGCATAATTTCCTTAAAACATCGAAAAGAAAGCAGCCCCAGACATTCATTCTCAACGCTTACCTGCTCTCTATATCCACATGTAGAGACACATGCCTTACTCAAAGGGATTTAGGCATTCCTGTGAGAGCGCGGCTGCAGTTGAGCCTGTAACAAGGGGGATGAAAAGATGGAGCTCATCGCGTGGATAGCCTATGCATTAGCTTGCTCAAATAGAGGCTGAAGCTGCTGGACAGCTACTTTCGCTAAATTACTTTACTAGAGTGATCCTTCAATTACTCTAAGTACTTTGCCTAATAGAAGCCAGCCATGCTCTACAACGCCTATGCTCCCCTTAGAACACTCTCTCTCAGTGAATCCCATAGCTTCATCCCCCACCACCCCACTATAGTATAGGGCTACTGGAACAGGGTCATCTGTATGAGCTCTAACTGAGGGTGGCGTAGCGTGATCAGCAGTCACCAGTATTGCTACATCGCTGCTAACGCTATTTAACAGTCTTTGAACGAAGTACTTGTCTATATCCTCTATCTTCCTAACCTTTAGCCCTAAGTCACCGTCGTGGCCCGGTTCATCCGGGCCCTTTAAATGCACGTAGACTACATCGCTGTCATTAAGTGCTTCTATTGCTGCTTCAAGCCTTATGGAGTAATCGCGCTCTGGGCTTCCTGTCGGAGGATCCACCTCCCTTACATGCGCTTTAAGGAACCTGCCTATACCTAGTTCCACAGGCATTTCAGCTATAACAGCAAACTTCCTGCCATACTTTGACCATAGGGGCTCTACTGCAGGCAGTTCACATCCAGCGTCTCTTATTAGAAGAGCGTTTGCTGGCAGAAGCCCCCTGCTCCTCCTAGACTTATTCACTGAATGCTCATTAAGTATGCTCATCGCTTTCCTAATAAATTCGTTTGCTAACTGAGCTGTTGCCTTGGCTTCATCAGTATCGTCTAAAGGCTCTACATCCCTCAACTTGTTTTCAAACGACTTATGTGCTTCACTAATAAGTCCTCTCCTAACGTAAGCAGGATCGTTGTTACTTACATTGCTTGATAGCCTGCGTTCCCTACTACCTATAACTACTACAGCTCTATGCCCAACGGTGGCCTTCACTTTAACGTAGCCACTGTAAGCCTCCAGCCTTAATCCATTAATTGCTTTAGCTAGTTCTACAGCTTCATTAGTTGAGAGGCTTCTACCAACTCTTCTATCAATTATTGCAAGCGTCTCTGGATCTATTGTCGCAAAGTTTGCTCTAAAAGCTACTTCATAGCCTGGCTTAAACTCTACTCCAGCTCCAAGGGCCTCTAGAGGCCCTCTCCCAGGATAGGCTTTCTCAGGCTCATAGCCAAGTATGGATAGTACTGCAGCATCGCTTTCAGGCGCCACTCCTTTAGCTATTGGATACATGAGTCCACATAAACCATTCCTAGCTATATAGTCTAGCCCAGGCTTATTAGCTAGCTCAAGTGATGTAACTGGATCGCTAAGCCTATCCGCCACTCCATCTAGGACTAAGTAAATTAATTTACGCTTCATGCGCTCACCTAAAGCTTGATGGAGCATTGCGTTGTATAAATAGTTTATTGAAGCTTTATCCCAGTTAGCTCAGCAACTTTCTTAGCTAGCTCTTCAATTCTCATGACGCCGCTCTTCAACTCCTTCCTCAATACTCCTCCATTCCTTACTTCAATAAATGCAGTAGTTGGAGAAGCCTTTACTTCATACTCCTTAAAACTACTTGCTGCAGCCTCTGACTGGCAATTTTTCGCAAACCACTCACAGTAAACTATAACGAACTCCACTGACTCTAAGTTTACTCCAACTGTCTCCACAAATGGATACCAGAACAAGTCGTATATCCTGCAGGCAGGGCACTTAGCGTTATCGAAGTAAACGACGTAGAATCCATCTCTCTCAAAAGTTATAGGGCCTCCATCTCTTTTAACTAAAGTCCACTCCTTTAGCTTCTTGTCAAAGAAGTATATTCCATGAGGGCTATCGACTTTAATGAGCTTAGTTCTATAAGGCTTATGCTCTCTCTCCCTAGCGATCTTCTCATACACCTTTTCTAAAAGCCCCTTAATGTCCTCTCCAGCCATGCAACCGCCTCTAGTAATCAAGGTATGTTAATTAATGCGCAGGCTTTACATGTATGTAGTGTTAGCTTACGCTGCCCTTAAAAATGTTTACAGCCAGCCAAAGAGCCCCCGCTCTACGCGACTTCACTTAATCAACGCTGTTGAGGACTCCATGTCGGTAGAGGATATTAACCCCTGGATAAAAAAGTTACGAGTTTGCCGGCGTGGTGTAAGTTTTGACTACTTATTCAGCTACAAGACACTTTGAAGTTGAGCTACTTGAAGTAGACTTTGGCTCACACATAGTAATATTAAATGAACATGATGCTAGAGAACTAGGGCTTAGCTCTTACAGTAGAGTGAAGTTAATTAAAGCCGATAGATCTATAGGAGCATCTATAGCTACTACAAAAACTATGGTTAGTCCAGGTAAAGTATTGATCAATAAATCCACGGCCAGCGAACTAAGGGTCTCGCGGGGGGACAGCATTGGATTAAGGCCTATACCTATTTCAAATAGCTTTACTGCACTTCAAAAAAGGCTTAACGGCCAAAGGCTTACTCAAGAGGATATGTACTTAATTATAAGTGACGTCGTTGATCACTCCATAGGGGAAGCTGAAATAGCTTCCTTCCTAGTGAGTCAATTGTTTTACGAATTAAGCGACGAAGAGTTGACTTACCTCATAAATGCAATGGTTAAAACGGGTTCTACAATAGAGTTTGAGGAACCAGCCTACGACGAGCACAGCATAGGGGGAGTGCCTGGCAACAGCAAGGTTGCATTAATAGCAGTCCCAATAGTTGCTTCAACTGGGCTACTAATACCTAAGACTAGCAGTAGAGCTATAACTACTCCAGCTGGGACAGCTGACACAATGGAGGTCTTGGCTAGAGTAGATCTAACGGCTGATGAAATAAAGGATATAGCTAGAAGGACTAAGGCCACGCTCGCCTGGGGAGGGAAGCTTAACTTAGCGCCAGCAGACGATATCTTTGTAAGTATAGAGAGAAAGTTGAGCATAGACCCATGGCATCAAATGGTTGCAAGCATTCTATCTAAGAAAGTAGCCATGGGTATAGACAACTTAGTCATAGACATACCCGTGGGGAAGAGCGCTAAAGTACAGGAGATTTCACAGGCAGATAGGCTGGCCGGCTTATTCTTAAATCAAGCGTCTAGGCTTAAAATGAGGCTGAAGATAGCTCTTACATTTGGTGGACAGCCAGTTGGCAGAAGCGCGGGACCTGCTTTAGAGGCTAGGGAAGCTCTTGAAGCACTTATTGAGAGAAGGGGGAGCAAGAGCCTTATTGAAAAAGCACTACACATAGCTGGATTAGTAATAGAGCTCTCTGGAAAAGCTCCATTAGGCGCAGGCTTTGAAGTAGCTAAAGGAATTTTTGAGAAAGGGTTGAGCTACGAGAAGTTTAAGCAAATAGTTGAAGCTCAAGGCGGTAACCCAGGCGTGAAGCCTGAGGAAATACCTATTGGAGAACACTCCTACACAATACACTCACCAACAGAGGGAGCAGTAACGCATATAGATAATGCATCTATTACTGCCATAGCTAGGGCTGCTGGAGCTCCATTTGATAAAGGAGCTGGAATATACCTCCACGCTAAAGTCGGCTACAGAGTCAATAAAGGAGACCCTCTCTTAACTATATACAGCAGCAGCTCAGCGAGGCTTCAGGATGCTGTATCAGTAGCTTCTAAGTACGTTCCAGTAACTGTTGAAGGAATGTTGATAAAGCTTCTTCCTTAACTTTTTATACATAATTCATGGTTTCTAATAGTTGGTGAATGAAAATGCCTCTAGAGCCCTACGACGTAGTAGTTGTTGGAGCAGGCGTAGCTGGGCTAACTTCATCGCTTAAATTAGCTGGAGAAGGATTAAGGATAGCATTAGTTGAGAGAAGGCCTTTTAGCAAAATTGGGGAAAGAGCGTGTGGAGATGCCGTCGGCCTCCATCACTTTAGGGAAATAGGCTTGGAGCCGCCTAACCATGTAGTAAAGCACAGGTATAGAGGCGTTGTACTTGTAAGCCCAAGTGGAAAGCATAGAATCGTTGTCCCAGGAGAAGGCGTTGGAGTAGACTCAGTTAAGTTCGCCCAATGGCTTTTAGAGGAGTGCATTAGGCGTGGAGTAGAGCTTCTTCACAGCCACCACTTGGAGAGCGTAAAGATTTCTGAAGGAGTCTTGGAACGCATAGTGGTCAAAGACTTAACTAATGGTTCTCGCAAGGAGCTGGCAGCTAAGGCTTACGTAGATGCCTCTGGAGCTATACCTGCATTAAGGACAAAGCTCCCAGATGAATGGCCTATATCTGAACGCCCTAGAGTAACTGACTATAATGCTGCATTTAGGGAAATAATAGAGCTAGAGGAGCCCCTCAACGATCCAGATCACGCTGTGATATACCTCAACAACGATATAGCTCCAGGGGGGTATTGGTGGGCGTTTCCAACAAGTAGTGGAAGGGAAGTAAACCTAGGCTTAGGAGTAGTCATGGGTGGAGGGTTTAATCCAAGGAAGAACTATGAATCCTTTGTAAAACCCCTCTTTAAAGGGAGAGTTATACATTCAGCTGGAGGGCTTGTGCCGACTAGAAGGCCTCTGCCTACTTTAGTGTGGAGAAACGTAGTTGTAGTAGGTGACGCAGCTTACACTGTTAACCCAATCCACGGTGGAGGTAGAGGTTCTTCAATGCTTGCAGCTTCCATAGCTGCGAGAAGCATAGCTGAAGCAATCAATGGAGGCGTAAGCGAGGAATCCCTTTGGAGAATGAATATAGATTACATGAAGGCATATGGGGCAAAGCAAGCTGGACTAGACGTACTTAGAATGTACTTGCAATTAATGAAGAACGATGAGTTGGAGTTCATATTTGAGAAAAAAGTAGTTAGCGGAGATCAAGTGTATGACCTCGGGACTAAGGGTCGTTTAAGTGAAGAAGTGCTAGGCTCAATAAAGAGGCTATTATCACTTATAGCGAAGCCATCATTGCTGAACAAGCTGAGGCTAGTTAAAAGCTATATGGATAGAGCTGAGAGGCTTTACTTAGAGCACTATCCTAAGTCTCCTAGAGAAATATTTAAATGGATTGAAATTGCAAATGAATTATACAATGAGTACTCTGAATTAATAGGGTATGCTCTAGGGCCTAAGGTGAGTTGGTGAAGGGCGCTAGTGTTGCAGGATTAGATTTAGCTGGTTCTCCAAGGAACCCAAGTGGTTTAGCCATACTGTCGCTTCACAGAGAAGTTCTAGCCTTAAAGCTTGTGTACAGTGATGAAGAGATCCTTAGGACTTTGGCTGAATATAGACCATTAGTAATAGCCATAGATGCCCCACTATCTATTCCTAAGGAGAGCCTTAGAAGCATCGATAGGAAAATGATTAGCCTAGGTTATAGAGTTCTCCCCCCAGGCTGGAGATCTATGAGGATGCTTTCTGAGAGAGCTGTAAAGCTAAAGGACTTATTTGAAAGAAACTTGAATGCTGTAGTGATAGAGACTCATCCCCTAAGCGCTCTTAAGTCCTCAGGTTGCTCATCCATAGGTGATTTGATTAAGGGACTTAAGCTAACTTATAAGGGGGAGCAAGCGTCAATACATGAGGTTGACGCATTGATTTCGTCTCTCGTAGCACTCAAATACTTTGAGGGAAGATCCTTAACGATTAGTGAAGCAGATGGTATAATACATCTATTAGGTAGGGTGTGTGAATAGCTATTTTTCAAAACATATAGTTGTTGAAATAACTCTATGTACGTAATCCATTAAGGCTTCCTTATTGAAGAAGCTCTTCAGCCTTACAGTGATGGGTATTTGAATCTTTGCTCCACTAGCGTGTACATGTCCTCCTCCCCCAAGCTTTACTGCCAGCGATCTAACGTCAGAGCTCTCCGACCTAAAGCTGAGCTTTCCATCGCTGCTGACTACTACTGCTATATCCGCCATACTTCTACCTAAGATTACTGATGCAGCTAGGCTTGAATTAACTCTTGGCTCACGTATGTAGGCTATTCTTAAATTACATGCTTCCACTACTTTTACGTTATTAGTGAATTCACTGTAGGCCTTTAACTCCCAGTCAACTCTATTGGAGACGTAGTTTGTGAAATCATTGTTCCATAAAACCCCCTTACTCAAAGTATTCAATACATGGATTCTCCACGAGCTCTCCTCACGCCTTGGGACTAATCTATGGAGCCATGGGCTTAGCCAGTGATCGAACTTCCACAAGTCTGCTCCACAAACTCCATTCGTTAACTCCACTAGAAATGCTTCATTAACTTCAACTAGCCTTGGGGAGTATTTAGCTACAACACCTGTTCCACAAGTGGATGTATCTAAGTAAAGCTTTACTCCAAGATCTTTTATTAAGGCTATCCATTCATCGCTCCAAACGTGATGATCATACCATTCCACAGCTGCTCCACGCATAGTGATCTTCCTTAATTCATCCACTAGCTTATTGAGAGTAGGAGGGTTTACTCCAAGATCTATTACAACTACTTTTCCCTCTACAACTCTTGCACTCTTCAATACGTCAACTAAATTATACGGTTCTGCAAACAATACTCTGCTAGGGCTTAGGCCAGCCTTGTATATGTACAGTGCTGCTCCAGCAACGCCATCTATATCGGTGTGCGTAATTACGATGTACTCCAAGTCCTTCACCGCAAGTATTGAGGATTTAATACCTCGTTAATAATGCTTAGCGCTGGACGCTGACTTAAATTGAGATAGCCCACTAAAGATCTAAGCTATTTCTATTGAGGCATCAAGTTGTAGCTCCTTCATCAGCTCCTCCTTTAGTTCCTTAATTCTTCTGCTTAGATCACTATATGTTGTGTGAATGTCTCTAGGCTTAACGCTTATGTCTCCATGATATAGCTTATCGCTGAATTTTCTAACCTTAATTTCATTAACTATAAATCCTCTGGACGCTATAAACTCCTTTACTAAGTCTATATAACTAGTTGATGGAGCTATATCGCTTATCCCCATCATTAGGCTCTTAGTTGTTTTAAGTATTTCTACGAATATATAAGTAGTTAAAACAAGCGCGCCTGAGTAATCAACTATGTAGTTGTAGAGAGCTCCGATAGCTGATGAAGCAACAACAACTCCAGCCTCTATGAGTTCACTGAATGTGAATACTGAGTACACTGAGAGGAAGCTACCGATCTTTTTTGATAGGAATATCGCTATAGAGTAAGAGAAAGCCCCTAGGCAAGCCATTAATGGAGCCATGATCTCAACTCTATATGGCTCAAATCTAGCTAGCTCCGATATCACGAGGCCTGCTACAAAGCCATATGCTATTAGCGTTACAATGATTCCCGCATAGCCTAACTTGTAGTGACCATAATGATGATCCTTATCCGGCGGCAGAGTGCTCTTAGAGTAGAAGTATACTGAAACTACTGCAGCAAGTACATTAGCTATTGAAGTAAGAGCATCAACGAATGAAGCTCTTGAACCATAGATCGTGCCACCCAATATTTTGAAGAATCCCCCTAGAATCGATAACGCTACTATTACAGCGAGGCTCCCACCGTTATTCATGATGTTACTCCACGCACCTCAACCATCGGGTTAACGCAGAGGCCTATATTTATATTTAATTTAACGGCATTAATTAAGGAAGGAGGCTGCTGCTCAATGTCCTTGATGAAAGTACTTGAGTACGAATTTGAGTGCCCAATGTGTAGAAGCATGTCTAAGTGCAGCGAGTACCTTTACAACATACCTATAGTTGGAGAAGTTATTCTTACGAGCTGTAAGTGCAGTGAATGCGGATTTAAACACGTTGATGTGCGTTTAATTGAAGTAAGTGAGCCGAGAAAAATAATGCTTAAAGTAACTGAGTTAGAAGACCTTAATTCACTAGTAATAAGATCTAGTACTGCAAGCATAGCTATACCTGAGCTAGGAGTTGAAGTAACTCCTGGACCAGCATCAATGGGCTACATAACTACTGTAGAAGGAATAATACTCGACGTACTCGATAAAACTAAGTTCATATGTGAATCCATTCAGCCTAAGCCATTGGAATGCAGCCAAAGAATTGAACTCATGGAGAAAGCCTCTAGAGGGGAAATACCCATCACGTTAATACTTATAGATCCTGAGGGAGTCTCAACTATAGTTAGTAAAAAAGCTGTATTTGAGCACTTAAAAACTGATCAATGAGTAAAGAGGTTTAAGTCTTAAGTCAGCAAAGTATAATTTAGACGTAGGAAGATCGAGTTTAAGGAATTGAATTAGGTGGGCTCAGTGCTCTTAGCATTTACAGGCGATATACATAGCCCCAGGTACTTGAGTACGTTTGCAACAGCTCTCAACAATTTAACTAATGGGGATAGAGTGGAGGCCATAGTATTCGTTGGCGATATTGTTGAGAAGAACTACGTTGAGGGAGTTAGGCCAGTCATTGAATTAACTAGGAAGAAGCTTCAAAACGCTAAAATAGTTATGGTATTTGGCAATGAAGAGTATAGAGGGCATGAGAAGCCATACGTAGAGAAATTCAACGAAGTCATCTGGCTCAACGACTCAGAAACTGTACTTGAATTAAGTAAAGCAACTGTAGGCATAATTGGTACTAGAGGAGCATTAGATAAGCTGACTACGTGGCAAATGAAGAATGCTCCTTGGCTCAATAAATACTACAGAGAGCTTCCAAATAGAATCAAGGACTTGGCGCGAAGCTTGAGGAGTAAGTGCAACTACGTAATACTGGCTTCACACTATGGAGTGACTCGAAGGACTCTAATTGGCGAAGACACCCGCTCATGGCCTTACTTAGCTTCAAGCCTTATGGAAGCCTTAATATCTAAAGACCTCTTCGACTTAATTGTTCACGCCCATGTGCATAGAGGCGAAGTTGAAAGGGCTTTGATAAACGGAGTCTACGTATATAATGTAAGCCTCCAAGCTAGAGGAAGAATAATAACTATAGATCTTGAGAAGCCCCACAGAGACTTAATGAGTTATGCATTAAAGGGAACTGCGCGTAGAGATTTGAGAAGCGAGCCCTAGATGCGCATTCCCTCATAAATAGCTAACTGCATTACTGATGCAAGTAGTGGAACGTATTCATCAAAGCTAAAGCCTTCCTTCATAAGCCTTTGGTCAAGCCTGAACAATACACTGGCTCCCTCCCTTGTAGTCATTAAGCCCTTCCTTAATGCTTCTGCAGCCTCCTGCTTAGCCCACTCAGGCAGCCTTGGGTTAACTAGCTCAATGTATGTTGCTATAGCAGCTGAGTTAGCGTCCCTGTATTTTTCATAGTACTCTAAAGCTGCCTTAACTCCATTGTATAATACGTCCTCCTTACTACATATAGCTAGGAATCCAGGCCACTTGCTTCCAAGCACTTTAAAGAATTCCTCAAGGCTTACTTCTTCAATAAAGCCCTTTGCTGGTGATATGCCGTAGCTTGACGCATGATCAACTACATCCTCTCTACCAACTGCTCTCAGTGCATTAATTACTTCCCTAACGTCCCTCCACCTGCTTCCTCCAACGAATGCTGCTAGGCTCTTCCTTAAGTTACTCATGTTCCTTAAGATGCTTTCAGGCTCTGTATGAGATAGTATTAATGCATTGACTACAGTTGGAATAACTATATCTGGGTATACTTTATAGTTGGTCCATATGTAGGATTCCCTAAGAGCTTTGCTCAACAACTTCCCTAGCTCGATGCCTCCAGCTGCTAGAGAACCCTTTCTAACAAGTTCTCCATACGATAAAGCTTTCTCTATGAATTCAATAGCCCCAATACACGATGACATCATGTTGAATGGAGCTTCACTAAGCCTTAATCTATGAACTCCGCCGGGCTTTATGTACGAGTAAATCCCTAAGTGGCATCCCTCAAGCAGTGCCCTCAGCATCCTATACACTTCACACACCGTAGTGAAACTAGAGTAAACAGCATAATAATGATTGTGTTCCAAGAATTCCTCCTTTGACTCAGGACAAGTCGCTATGGATCGAGAGTGCTAATTTTTATAAGCCATTTAAAGCGCTATAATTATTGCAGTTCAAGGTTTTAAGAACTTTTTAATACGAAGAAGTAAGCTCGCTGGAGGAAGTTAATGAACTCATAAATCAATGGGCTGTGGAACAGGGGTTGAATTAATTGATTAAAGCACGGCTGAGTGAAGCTGAAGTAAGTAAGCTCAAGCACTTAGCATCATCAGCTGCATCTAGTGCAACAACAATGCTCTGCCTTATAGCTCTTGAGCTGAAGGCGCTTGAAGCCCTTGTAGTATCAGTACTATACGCATTCCCCCTCATAGTTTCATCGAAGTATAGTATTAAGATCCATAGAAATGTATCAGTGAATATTGGATCGCTATCTCCAATAATAATGTCTCTCGCTCAAGTAGCTCTATTAAGCAAGCTCATACCTCTACATACTTATGCAATCCTCGTAGCCGCTTCATCCATAGTTACTTGGACTTCAAGTAACTACATTGAGGGAGCAGGCATTGGAGTCCATATATTAGTTCCAACACTTACTGCATCATCTACTTCAGCAATATACGTGGAGTTATTGAAGGCTAAGCCCATTCTATCGGCACCAATAGCGTATTCAGTGAGTGCATTGAGCATCTTAATAGGTGCAGATATCGTTGCTGCAGCACCATTCTACTTAAAAGGTAGTGAAGTAGAAGTAGGAGGCAAGGGCTCTCTAGACTTAATAACTCTCTCCCCAACTCTATCCTCACTGCTTAGCGTAGCTTTAGTGTATTTACAGTATGGGATTTAAAGTTAAAATTAATGTTAGGCCACTATATCTGCATGTGGGTGCAGTACTTGAATCAGTATATTGAAATAGATGAATTAGATAAAGACATACTTAGAGAGCTTAGAGTTGATGCAAGGCAGTCCTATAGGAGGCTGGCTGAAAAACTCGGTGTAAGTCCAGCGACTATAATACTTAGGATAAGGAGGTTAATGAAGAGAGGTATAGTAAGGGCATTCACTATAGATCTTGATTTATCGAAGTTGGGATTTCAATCAATGGCTTTCATAATGGTTAAACTAGATCCAAAGAAGTCGAGGACTTCTATAGACTTATTGAAGAAGGATCCAAATGTAGCTGAACTGTATGAAGTAACGGGGGACTACCATGTATTAATGAAGGTTTACTCAAGAGATCCTAAGGAGCTTGCAAGCATTATAGATAGAGTGAGGCTTACTGACGGAATTAATGACGCAAGCGTCATATACGTATTGAGGTGCGTTAAAGAAGGAATAATTGAAGTTTAATCAGCTGAGAGCTCAATATCACTGCCTTAAAGGGCTCAATCGGTTCACTAATCATCACTACTTCCTAGCTTTAGATACTACGTACTCTATAATATGTTCTGCTGGATTTACTCCAGTAGCCATCATTAACCCCCTCCACTGCGGGGATGCATTTACTTCAATGACGTACCTACAGTTGTCTTTACTGATTACTATGTCTATTCCAGCGTAGTCTAAGTCGAGGGCTTTAGATGCTTTAACGCCGAGCTCGTATGACTCAGGGTCGTCGCTCTCCCTTAGCATGACTCCCCTAGCTCCTTGAGCTATGTTAGTCTTCCAGCCTCTTGATATGACTCTCTTCATTGCGCCTATGACTCTCTCACCTACGACAAACACTCTCACGTCATAGCCTGGCTTAGGTATGTACTTCTGAATGTATGTAGGCTGCTTGAATGCATTGAGGCTTTTACTTATTTGGAAAGCTATATCTATGTTATTTACTAAAGCTGATCCAAGCCCTAGGCTCCCTATTATGGGCTTAAATACGCTTGAACCCATTTTTTCAACAGCCTTCATTGCTGTAAACGGGTTTTCCGTAACTATGGTTTCAGGGACTCTTATGTTAAAGCTATGCAACTTCACTAAAGCAGTCCACTTATCCCTTGCTTGAAGCATAGATGCTGGCTTATTTACTACTACTACTCCAGAGAGCCTGAGTGCATCAAGAATGCCCATTCTCTTCACTAACTGCTCAACGCTTGGATTTATGCCTAGGCTTCTTGCAATAACTGCATCTACGTTAAATCCCTTTGCAAATGGCTGTATAACTATGCCTCTCTCAGTTATTGCAGCATCTATATCCTGAATCCTATAGTACCTAGCTATGTGGCCCTTTCTCCTAGCACACTTAATTAATTCACTAACGCTCCACGTTGGTGTACTTGAGTGGTGAACTATAGCTATTCTAGCCAAGTTAGACCCCACTACTCTTATTACTGGATACTCTATACCTCATTTAAGTTTACTTAAACGTACTGCTGCAATAACTATGCTTATTAATGCTATGATTGATGTAGATGCAACGTATGCTATTAGTGAAGCTGTTTGAGCAGCATTAATGAAGAACCCCGTGATTAATCCAAAAACTATTGAGAGAACGTGGAGTGAAACGATGGAGAATGAGTCAAGCCAACTTACGTAAGGTCTTGAAGCTAGGTACGTGCTGTAACAAATGATTAAGGCAATAAAGGCTGTGCCATAGATTATTGATTCACTGGAGAAAGTAGCTGATGTATGCATAGAGAGTAAGTATGCTAGTAAAATCGATAGAGCTAAAGCCTTTTTACTCAATAAAGCCTTCATATAGCCTCACTAAGACAAGCATATGGAGTGCAGTAAAATAAAGGCTTTTTCTAAAATAGATCAAGTATGTGTTTAAAAGAGCGTGTGGAACGCTGTACTGCGTACTGAAACTCCAAGTACGATAGTAGTGATTAATGCAGCAAAGGATAGGAGTTTAAAGAGGTGGAAGTGCTTGGAGATTTACGTAGGCACGTCCGGCTGGCTATACGATTGGAATAAAGGCAGTTCACTTGATTGGTATGTCAAGTACAGCGCGCTTAATGCAGTGGAGCTAAATGCCTCCTTCTACATGTACCCTTACTTAAGCCTAGTTAAATCATGGAGTGTTCGTGGAAGAACGCTTAGGTGGGCTATTAAAGTACATAACTCAATTACTCACTTAAGGAAGCTCTCTCAAAAAGCTCTCAGCAACTGGCTTAAATTCAGGGAATTGTTTAAGCCCATGGATGAACTAATAGACTTCTACTTATTTCAATTACCTCCATCAATGAAGGCTTGTGAGGAGAACTTGAGTAAAGTGAAGGCTTTTGCCCAAAGCTCTGGGCTTAAGGATAGGTTTGCAATAGAGTTTAGGCATGAGTCGTGGTTTAACGATAAAGTGCTTAGAGAGCTGGAGTCCTTAGGAGTGACAGTAGTTTCAATTGATTCACCTATTGGCACATTCGTCTGGAGCTCCAATAAGATCGTGTACTTGAGAATGCATGGCAGAGGCCCTTGGTATACATACAATTACTCTATGAAGGAACTGGAGGAATTAGCTAGTTACATCATTGGGCTAAAACCCCTTAAACTATACGTATTCTTCAACAATAACCATTGGATGCTTGATAACGCCAAATCTATGTTAAATACGTTGAATAAGCTGCTCTAACTACTTAACTTCCATGGATTGCTGTTCTTTTACGCTCCTTGAACTCCTCAATAAGTACATAGCTGTAAGCCCAACAGCGAGTCCCGCTGCAAATGAAGCCAACATCTTTAAATACCACAAGTTGGCTAAGCCTTCTTCAGGGTATTTACTCGGCCCACTTGGAGTTCCTTGAGGAGGTACATTAGTTAATTGAATTGATTGAGGAACTTTGCTTAACGTTAAAGCAGCCTTAGAGTAAAGTATTGACATAACGTATGAGACTAATGCATCATCTATAGCCTCATTATCTTCAGCTTCTACACCGTAATAGTAGTAGTAAATAGCCATAAGTGATGAAAAGTTCGTTGAACACAGTGAGAACAAAGCTTCTCCACCTACGGCTCTAGCTAACTCCCTATCTACTTCTTCACTTACGCTGAATAGAGTATGTATAGCTGTAATTCCGTAAGCTGATGCATAAATGCTTTCCCCCAAAATCCCGATGGCGTCACCTGCAGCTAAAGAGTTTGCTGCTCTACTGATATGGTCTTGGGCTACTTCATAGTCTGGAGCGCTTACCCCAAGGTCGCTTACGAGAGTTTGAGCGTATGATACAACGCTGTCAGCCATGGCGTAAAGCATTGTAGCTAGTGTGAGAAGTGAGCTAGCATCAATAAGTTCCCCCCTCCACTCCTGAAACACTGTGGATAAGTTCATCCATAGTTCAACAGTGTATGCTCTTGCATAACTGTACGAGAGGTAATTAATGGCTGCAGTTGTATCAGTGGAATTAAGTGATTTAGAAAAGCTTTCTTGAGCATCATTGAATCTAACCTTGGCTCCAGCCAATAATTCAATTGCTGAGTAACTTATGTAACGATCATGGCTTTGCTGAAAGATCTCTTCATAAAGCTTGACTAGAGTTGAATTAACTAAATCACTTAGTTCACTGATAGTACGCTCATTCGAGTACACTTCAGCTAGCCAAAGTACGTAAGTTGATGCATATAAAGCTCTAAAAGCTACATTGACTCCCAAGAGAGTGTAGTTATTTGAAAGCAGGTCTTCAGCTTGATTAACTAATTTACTTGCGCTAAGTACAGCTTCCCTTACAATGCTCCTATAGGCATAGCTGACTTTACTTAGCGACTCATTCGCTTGCTCTAAGTTCCTTCTAGATAGACTCACCATGCCTTCTGCATGGGCTTTAAGGCTTGTGAGAAGACCTGTTGGAAGATCGAGGATGTTAGCTGAGCAATCAACTGTATATCCATTGGTGAAATACGTTAAGGCTTCTCTAACAGTTTTTACTTCAACTACTTTAACGCCGAGTTTAGAGCCGTAATCCACTAAGTCTATCTGCCTATAAGTAGTTCTTCTAATAGTGCCCCATGGCAGTTTTTGTGTTTCAACTACTTGCTCAGTGTAGATTCTTTGGCCAAAAGGTATTAGGAACACTTTAAATCCTGCTCCAGCTGATGCTTCAATCTTTTCCCTCAATCCTCCTACAGGCCCTATTGATCCATCTGGATTTATCATGCCTGTCATAGTTACGCCCGGGCTTAGAGTAATGTTTAGCAATAGTGATATGAATCCAACAGTCATTAATGCACCAGCGCTAGGCCCTCCAATTATTGCTGTATTTGACTCCATTTCAACAAAGTAATCGTAGCTGAAGTAATTAGCTCCAGAAATACTTGACGCTACAAGGGCTGCTACTCTAGCTGAAGCCTGTGTATCTAGCTCAGTGAGGGGTGTAGCTGAAAAGAATACTTTGCCTGAACCAGGGTAGGCTACTGTTAAGACTACTCTAGATAGTATCCCCCCTCCCTCACTACTAACGGCTGGAGCATAAACAGTTATGCTCATTGACGATGAATACTGGCTATAGGCTGTTGCATTAACTGATAATGTAAGGAGAATTATGAGGAGAAGAGCTATTGACGTAGTCCTCAAGTAAAGCCGCCTCACTTAGAGAGAGATATAGCTTTGAGTACTTTATAAGCCTATCTAAGTAATCCTAAGTATAGGCGCATTTAATGAGGGAGTATAGTTGGCTGTCTGGGTGCTATTAATTAGGTATGGTGAAGTAGCGATAAAGGGAAGAACTACGAGGAGCTTTATGGAGAGAAGGCTTGTCGATAACTTAAGTGATGCATTAAACAAGAACGCGATCACTTATGGAAAGGCAGTCAGAGTCCCAGGCAGAATAATAATTGGCTCATTTAGCAGTGAGGAGGATGCTTTAAATGCTTCAGAGCATGTGGCTAGAGTAATGGGTGTTGTAAGCGTTTCTCCATCAGTTATAGCAAGGTTTACTGACGTTGAAGACATAGTTGAGAAATCAATTGAATTCTTTAGGAATAGAGTTAGGGGGAATAGCTTTGCAGTATGCGTTAATAGAATTGGTGTACATGAATTCACAAGCCTAGATCTTGAGAAAGTCGTTGGGCAGAGAATTAAGGATTCTACAGGCCTTAAAGTAGATCTAGAGAAACCAGACTATACTGCCTACATTGAAGTTAGAGGCAAGTACATTTACCTATATGATAAAGTAATTGGGGGTCCAGGTGGCTTGCCTATAGGCAGTGAAGGAGTAGTCCTATCTCTATTCAGTGGTGGAATAGACTCTCCAGTAGCTACATGGTATGCTATGAGGAGAGGGTGTAGAACAGACATGGTCTTATTCAACTTAGGGGGTGAAGAACAAGTCAGGAGTGTGCTAAAGGTAGCTGGAGTTCTTGTGAAAAAGTGGGCTTATGGATATGAGCCGCGGCTACATGTAGTTGACTTAAGAGCGTTAGTGCCAAGAATACTCCTCTCTTCTCCAGAGGGCTACGTTGTAATAATAGTCAGGAGGCTCATGATGAAGCTCGCCTCTATACTGGCTGAGAAAATAGGTGCTAAAGCCCTTGTAACTGGTGAAAACCTAGGTCAAGTAGCTTCTCAAACTCTCGACAACCTATATGTAATAAGTAATGCATCTAAATTGCCTGTGCTCAGGCCTTTAATAGGCTTCGATAAGGATGAAATAGTTAAGTTAGCTAAAAGAATAGGGACTTACGACTACTCAATTGAAGTAAAGGAGTACTGTCCTGTGGGAACGCGTAGAGTGACTACTAAGGCAGTGCTCAGCAAAGTAATTGAAATAGAGAAGGAAGTGGGGATCAGTGAAGAAGATCTTTTTAATGCTGTAGAAAGCGCTGCAGTCTACAACTTATGGGAGATCAATTCATAGAGGCATGTTCAGCATAGCCTCTGGACATTCATAGTCTTTTACATCCAGAGACTCCTACCTAGTTCACGATGAAGCTGTAAGCTTCTTTCGAGCCCAATGGAATGGTGTTTCCACACATGTTAAGCTCTTGGAGGCTTAGAGCAATGCCTCCACCACTTGGACATTAGATAAGCTGAATCAATTGCTAAAGCAAAGAATACCATCAAAGTCCATAAACCTCCCCCCTAGAGCATTAAGGGGAAAACAGCTCTATGAGCTAAACAAATTGTTATTCGACTTTTAGCAAAAGATCTTTGGGCTGTTGTTTAAAGCATTAACTTATAAATGAGTTTTTGTTTAAGAAGACTGAAAGAAGCTATAGATGTGGTGCTTTAAGGTGGTTAGGTATAAGAGGGTTACCGATATACTTAGGATAATGAGGAGCTTGGAGCAAGTTAGAAACATAGGTATAACGGCTCACGTAGATCATGGGAAGACCACTCTCTCAGACTCCCTTCTAGCAGCTGCCGGCATAATATCTGAGAAAGTAGCTGGTGAAGCACTAGCCCTCGATTACCTCGACGTTGAGCAACGCAGGCAGATGACTGTTAAAACAGCTAACGTCAGTTTATACCATGAGTACAAGGGGAGACCCTACGTAATTAACCTCATCGATACTCCAGGGCACGTAGACTTTTCATCAAAAACTACTAGAGCTTATAGGGCAATTGATGGAGCGATAGTTGTTGTAGATGCAGTTGAAGGAGTAATGACTCAGACTGAAATGTACCTAAGGTTGCTAATGGAGGAGTTAGTTAGGCCTGTGCTATACATAAATAAAATAGATAGATTGATAAAGGAGCTGAGGCTTACCCCCGTTGAAATACAGCAAAGGCTAGTCAGCATAATGAAGGAGTTCAACAACTTGCTTTCAACTTATGCAGAAGAACCATATAAAAGCCGCTGGCTCCTCGATCCTGCTAAAGGCCAAGTAGTTTTCGGAAGCGCTAAGGATAGATGGGGCCTTACAGTGCCTCTAGCTCAAGATAGAGGCATCAAGTTCAGCGATATTGTTGCAGCATACGAGAGGGGGCGTGAAGGAGTAGCTGAGCTGCAGAAGCTTGCCCCTCTACATGAGGCAATACTTGATACAGTAATCAAGTATTTGCCTAACCCTAAGGATGCTCAGCGCTATAGAATACCTAAGCTATGGCATGGAGATCTAAGCAGTGATGTAGCTAGAGCAATGATTGAAGCAGATCCCAACGGCCCCCTAGTCATGGTAATTAATGACATAAAGTTCGATCCTCACGCCGGGCTAGTAGCTACTGGAAGAATATATTCAGGCTCAGTTAAGCCTGGGGAGGAAGTTTGGTTAGTTAACACTAGGTTTAGTGAAAGAGTTCTTCAAGTAAGCCTCTACATGGGTTTATACAGAGAGTTAGCTGATGAAATAATTGCTGGAAACATTGCTGCACTCCTAGGCTTATCTAAAGCCCGTGCTGGAGAAACAATAGTTAGCTTAAAACTCAAGGACTCAATGGTCCCCTTCGAGAAAATGCGCATATTGACGGAGCCTGTAGTCACAGTATCCATAGAGCCTAAGACTCCATCAGATCTGCCTAAGCTCATAGACTCTCTCCACAAGATGAGCATTGAAGATCCAAGCCTATTAGTTAAGATAAATGAAGAGACAGGAGAGTACTTACTGAGCGGCCTTGGAACTTTACATATAGAGATTGCTTTAACGCTCTTAAAGGAGTTCTATGGACTTGACGTAAACGTGTCACAGCCATTGATAGTCTATAGGGAGAGCATTCGTGAGAGAAGTGATGTATTTGAAGGAAAGTCCCCTAATAAGCACAACAAGGTTTACATACACGTTGAACCCCTTGATCAGAGGACTATAGACCTCATAGCGCAGGGAGTAGTGACTGAAGACATGGATCCAAGGGATAGAGCTAAGATACTGCGGGATGAAGCTGGATGGGACTACGATGAAGCTAGAAGAATATGGGCCATAGATGAAAACATAGATGTATTCGTTGACTTAACAAGCGGTGTCCAGTACTTGAGGGAAGTGAGGGATACCTTAATTCAAGGATTTAGGATATCAATGAAGGAGGGCCCCTTAGCTGCTGAGCCAGTTAGAGGAGTAAAAGTAGTACTGCATGATGCAGTAATTCATGAAGACCCTGCTCACAGAGGGCCTGGGCAATTGTTCCCAGCTATAAGGAACGCCATATACGTAGGCTTATTGACTTCTAAGCCTACATTGCTAGAGCCATTGATGAAAATCGATGTTAGAGTTCCAAGCGAGTTCATCAGTGGAGTAACTGCAATAGTTGCTAAGAAGAGGGGTAGGATAATTGATATGAGTTACCAGGGACCTATTGTTAGAACTGTAGCTGAACTACCTGTAGCAGAGTCATTTGATTTAGCAGAAGCACTGAGAGGAGCATCTGCTGGAAAAGCTCTATGGGGCCAAGAGTTCAGTAGGTGGGCTCCAGTACCAGACAACATGTTGCTGGACTTAGTTAGAAGCATTAGGGGGAGAAAAGGACTTAGGCCAGAGCCTCCTAAGCCATCGGACTTCATTGGGCCATGAATATTTCATTAGTTAAATAGTTCTTTCTTCCCTATAATATATTTTGCCGAGGCTTGCCGGCGGCGCTAGAGCTTTCTTAAGCTTAGTTGAATAGAAGATCAGCATTGCTGCTAAAGCCGCTATGAATGGCACTAAGTTTGCTACATCTTTTTCAACTCCATACATTACCCCTATCTTCACTCTATAGAATATAAGCCCACCGAAGACAAGTGAAATAGGCATTAAAACTATTGGATGCCTACCTGAAGTTAATGCAGCTGTAAAAGCCAGCCAGCCGTAGCCAAGAGTATACGACTTTGGATCCCAGAACTTCTGCCAAGCGAGAGTGAAGAACGATGAACCCGCCCCCATAATTGCAAAGCCTGCTGCTCCAGCTATAAGCCTTATTAAAAGTACATTTACTCCTAAGGAGGCGGCTGCATGAGGGTTTTCACCGCACGCCCTTATTGCAGCTCCAAGCTTTGTATACTTGAGTATTATGTGAACAAATACTCCGATAGCTATCGATACAGCCATAATAGCCATTGCCTCGCTTTCGCCGTAAGCGTACATAGCTATGCTGCCTACTTCAAGCCTCGCTGGATAGCCAACGATTATTCCAATGCCATAGCCTAGGAACATCATTGAAAGCCCTATGGCTCCGTGGCTAATTGGCAGAGACGTCATTAGGAAGGCTAATGCTGCTCCTAAAAGCATTGCAGAGATCGCTGCAACTATAGTTCCAATTACTGGAGAGCCTGAAGCTACAGCTACTCCAACAGCAATGCTGGAGCTCATGAAGAAGACTCCATCTATAGCTAAGTCAAGAAGCCCAGCTTTTTCAAACAAGCTGTGGCCTAAGGCGACTAAGTAGAATGTTGCGAAAACTGGAGCTAACTCAATGATTGAATTAACTATGTAGTGCTCTAAGCTCATCACTTAACCACCCTTACTTCATACTCAGTTAGAAATCTAAGGGTGGAGTACGTTAGCAGTATTGAGCCCAGCAGTATTAACGTTGATTCAAGACCTCCTAGCCCAAATATCTGCATGTTCCTGCCAGCGTTCCTTAATGAGCTAACTATGTATGCTGATATCGGGATTAGCTGTAGCTCAAGCATTGATAGCCACGCTACGAGTATAGCTAAGTAACCATAGCCAGCTGTTTGAGCTTGAATAGGGTAAGTAAGCCTTGTTAAATCACCTAAGTAGTAAGTAGCGCTTGCAATGCCTACGAGTAAGCCTGATAGCGTTAAAGCCATTACTATAGTTCTCCTCACATCTACTCCTACAGCCTTTAAGAACTCAGGGTTTGAACCAAGGATCTTTATCTTAAGGCCTATTGACGTATGGTTAAACACAATCCATGTTAATAGAGCTACGAGAATTGCTGCAAGCACCCAGTAAGCATAATACACTATTACTCTAATGAATTCTAGGAATCCATCTATGAAAGCATTCCCAGTTCTTTGCATAACTACATTTATATTCAATTTATATGCATCTGGAAGATCATCTGTTCTAATGTAGCCATAGACGTATCTACCGCGGAATGGCCCAAGTATGAGGAGGTTGACTAAATAGTAAGCTATGTAGTTCATTATTAGCGTCACAGGGACTTCATCTATACCTACATAAGCTCTTAAAACACCTGCAATAGCTCCCCACATGGCTCCAAAAATTGCAGCTGCTGTAATTGAAGCCAATGTGACCAGTATTGATTGATAGGGAGGGCTACTAGCACTCCATGGAGCTACATACAGCGTTATCCACACTATTGGTATTATTGCTGTGTATAGCTGTCCCTCAGCACCGACGTTCCATAACGCGCCCTTAAACGAGATCAATAGAGCGCATCCAAGCATTGTTAGCAAGACCATGTCTTTAACTACTTGCGGTGTAATGAATGAGTACGCTATAGCTACTATAGTTGCAAGAGGATGAGCTCCAATTAGCGTTAGGAGGATTGCTACTAGCATCATTCCAGTTAATAGCGATAAAACTATTACTAGCGGCCTTATGTATGGATGAGATCTAGTTCTTCTTACAACAATGAACCTCAACTCTAAATCACCATTAAGTGCTCCACCTTACTTCTTTCAGCTTCATCCGGTGGGAAGGGGCCGTACAGCTTCCCTGAATTCATGACATAGATTGAGTCGCTCACCTGATATATTTCATCTAGATCCTCTGAGACCATTAGTACTGCCACTCCATCATTAATAGCCCTTTCCTTAATGGACTTACGGACCATGGCAGCGCTAACTTCATCTAAAGCTCTCGTTGGATTATGAGCTATCAATGCTATTTTACAATAATTTATCTCCTTACTCACTACGGCCTTCATTATGTTTCCGCCTGAAAGAACTTTAATGAGAGAGTTAGCATCAGGTATCATTATTTTATAAGCCTCTATAAGGCTTGAGGCCATTTCACGTATCTTGCTCCAATCGATGAGCATGGATTTACGTTGATATAGTGCTGCTATGTTTTCAGCCATTGAGTTGTCTATTGAGATCCCGAAAGCTAGTGGGGAGTCAGGGATGTAGCCTACGCCCATCTCCCTAACTACGTGGACGCCTCTATTAGTTACATCTATTTCTCCAATGAATATTCTACCTCTAGAAACCTTCCTCAATCCTATTAATGCTTGAGTAAGCTCCCTCTGACCATTACCCACTATGCCTGCTATACCAACTACTTCTCCTTCTCTTACACGTAAGTTGACTCCTCTTACAGCATCTTCACCGAAGTCTCCTGTAACCCAAAGATCCTGTGTTTCAATGACTGATCTCTCCCTGGGCTGTGAAGCTGGAAGCCTCTCATAAGTTATTTCAACAGCACTCTCTCCAAACATCATTTTCCTAACATCCTCTATTCGAGCCCTACCTCCCTCAATAATGCCTACTAGCTTCCCCCTTCTCAGGATCGCTATTCTATCCGCTACATGAAGTGCTTCAGGTATCTTATGAGTTATTATTACAGCACTCCCCCCCTTTTCAGCAAACTCCTTTATGAATTTATAGAACTTCTTCTTCTCCTCAAGAGGTAGGTAAGTCAGCGCTTCATCTAGTAAAATTACTCTTGCATTGAGGAGCATTGCTCTAAGCATTTCAACAAGCTGTTTCTGTGTGTATGTAAGCCTCCACGCTTTTTCCCAAGGATCAACTCTTACTCCAAACTCCCTGCTTTTTTCCAATATGAAGTTAGATATTCTCTTAATGCTTGTAAGCACGCTGAAAGTCCTCAGCCCGAGAGCTAGGTTCTCAGCTACTGATAATGCATCTATCAGCTGAGGGTGTTGAGATACCATCACTATCCCATGCCTGATGGCTTCAGATGGATTAGATATGTCTACGCGCCTTCCATTAATGTATATGCTTCCCTCATCAGCGCTATATAATCCATAAAGGATCTTCACTAGAGTGGATTTACCTGCTCCGTTTTCACCCAGTAGAGCAAGTACTTCCCCCGTCCTTATGCTTATCGTTACTTTATCTAATGCTACTACTCCTCCAGCGAACTTTTTAGAGATCTCTTTAAGCACTATGTATTCATCGCTCATTTAGCCCTCCCTACTAGCAGGTGCAATCAATTACAACGATGTGTTTAGGGATTTAAAAAATAATTATTTATTTAGATTCACGATACACTTAATGCTTAACTACGTAGTCAAGGAAGTAGTCCATGGTCCACAAGTCTTCGTGGCCTAGCCTAAGGCCGGCAGGTATTGAAACTCTCCCACCAGGCGCTGGACTTATGCAGTACTTAGAGTACGACTTATCTGGTGAGTAGAGGCAGTAGCCGCTGAGAGGACCTATGAATGGATCATGAATTGGCGCAATTGGGTATGGCAGAGTGCCAAGCATACCTCCCCAATTAATTGTTATAGACGCTATGTTTTCATACTTGTGGGTGTCGGCTGAGAATTGGAGCGGTAGAACCATGAATGCCTCCTTCATTTGCCTATACCTCCTCATTACTAAGTCGTATACGCTTAACTCTTCCCCAGTCAACTTATCCCTCACTGAAATGCCTTTTAGAACACTGACGTATCTTGGATTTACGATTACTGGAGCACCAGTTGAATCTATGTCTGCAGCAAGATCTACTGCTCCAGAGCTCAGTAAATACCAGTAATCTACCTTATCTAAGTTATCTGGTCTAAGAACTCCAGCCTTTACTTTAACTAATATGTCAGCATATATCACTTCCCACCTAACTAACTGTCCGCTGACAGTGTATTCAGGGCCGTACTTCATCATTGGGCCATAGTGGCTAAATACGTATACTTTAACTCTATTGGCGTATTCAACTATTCTAGTTGAGTCTTCAGTGAATGCTAGTACGTCTACTCCATAGCTTTTCACTAATGTATCTGCAGCTGCTTCAGCTTTATCAGGAGCATACCACCCCATGATCTCTATGACGTGAACAGTTATGTTCTTGCCCAACTGTTCCCCTACTTCTCTTGCTCCAATAGCGAAAGCATTAATGTGTCTAACTACTTCAGGTATTAAGTACGCTGCTACATAGCCTAGTTGACCAGTCTCAGTTAATGCACCAGCCATTAATCCATTTAAGTAGTATACTTGGTATAGATCTGCGAAGTATGTTCCAACGTTTGGAGCTCTCTTATAGCCTGAGCAGTGGAAGAACATTACGTTTGGATACTTCTTGCCAGCCTCTATTGTTTTATCCATGAATTCAAACGATGTAGTGAATATGACGTTATAGCCTTCTGCAACAAGTCTATCCACGACTTCAAGTAATTCAGCTTCACTAACTGCTTCAACGTACGTAGTCTCAAGCCATTCCTTGAATAGTTCAGCTACGTACCTCCTACCTATGTCGTGCATATAGCTCCATCCAGCGTCGCCTACAGGGCCTACGTAAATCCATGCAGCCTTTATCTTCTCTGGAGGCTTGTAGACTTGAAGTTGAGGAGCTGCTGTATATTGGCCGGCTAGGAATGCTCCAACTCCAACTACTACTAATGCTACGACAAATACTGCAACTAAGATCGATGTCTTTACCAATTGAGCCCCTAGGGAGTTTCAAGTAAGTAAGGCTATATATTTGTTAACTAGAGCAGTTAACTAAGATAAACTAAATATAGGGCGCTTGAATAAGTACTATTTTACACATCAATAGTTTTCAGCCGTGAGCTGGCTTTAAGAACTGCCTGCAACTCCTTCTCCATCCAGGATTGGTCGGGTTTATTAGGTTTTTATATGGTTTCTATGTTGTTGGATCATTAGATGTGAGCATTGAGCTTGAAGGGTGCCTATGACCTCTGAGTAGAGTGGTTAGTAGCTACAGTGAACAGGGGGCAGAGGCGCAACCCACCCTAGAGAAAACCTAAGGCGGGAAACAGAAGTGAGGGCTTTCAGCTACAATCTATTGACGTAGAACTTAAATACTTTCGTGATTTAATAATTTCACGTGATGCCCATGATGTATGAAGGGAGCATTAGGGAAGTCGGCAAGCTTCTATCAATGCTTACCTCAATGCTAAACCTTAGGGTTATTGGACTTAAATACGTTGATAAATCACTTACTTATGGAGAGCTAAGCTCTATAGAGGAGCTTCCGTTAAGCGTTGAGGATGTTCAAGCTCCTTCTTCATATAAGTTAGTTGAGGAAGGAGCTTCAGGGCGATTTAGGCATTCATTTCCTTCACTAAAGTACTTTCTATATCCACCTATACAGGATGTAGTTTACGTAGATAGAGACTTTAGCTTTCGGGAGGCTAGAGTTGATTTTGGCAACATAGCTTTATTCGGCGTTAAGCCATGCGATCTGTATTCAATGAGAGTGCTTGACGGCATATTGATGAATAGAGATCCTTATTACACTAACGCTAGGAGTTCAGTAAAGATTGTTGTAGTTGAGGAGTGTGTTAAGCCATCCAACGTCTGCTTCTGTGGCTCAGTTGGAACGGGCCCTTGGGTGAGCAGCGGATTTGATGTAGCTTTCACTAGGCTTAACAATGGAGTAGTCTTTAAATCTGGGAGCAGCATTGGAGTTGACTTATTGAAGAGGCTTAACCTTAAGAAGGCAAGTGATGGAACGTTAGATGAGTATAGGAAATCCATGGATAAAGCATTAGAGTCTACAAAAGTACTGCCTGAATTAACTGCCTTAACTAATGCATTAGAGAAATCAATGAGTAATGAAGAGCTGTGGAGTAAGGTCTCAAAGAAGTGCGTTGGATGCTCAAACTGCAACATGGTTTGCCCAACATGCTTTTGCACAGAGTTTTTCGATGAAGCAGAACTCGATGGAAGTGCTTTGAGGTTAAAGAAGTGGCATGGATGCTTATCATATTCATACGGCCTCGTTGCAGGAGGGCATTTTAGGCCGAAGCTATACATGAGGTATAGGCACTTCATACTCCACAAGTTCCTCTTTTACCCAAGGCAAGTCGGCTTAATTGGATGCGTTGGATGCGGTAGATGCATTACATGGTGCCCCCTGGGAGTAGATATTAGGGAGACATTGTGGGAGGTGTATAAGAGTGTTGCTTAGGCCTCTAACTCCATCACTAGCTACAGTCACTGGCGTAATCGATGAAGCTCCACTAGTTAAAACAATGTACGTAGCCTTAATGGATTTCCCCGATCCAGCTCCAGGGCAGTTCAACATGGTTTACGCAAAGGGTTTAGGTGAAGTACCGATCTCCATATCAGATGCATTTAGAAGAGGGGATAAGCTAGTCATTGCGCACACTATTAGAAGCGTTGGAGCAGTAACTAAGTACTTTATTACATCCATTGAAGTAGGCTCTCAAGTAGGTATAAGAGGGCCTTACGGTAGAGGGTGGCCTCTTGAAGAAGTAAAGGGCATGGATGTACTAATAGTTGGAGGAGGCATAGGGCTGGCTCCACTTAGACCAATAATAAGGTATGTTGAAGCGCATAGAGATTCGTTCGGCAAAATATTCATACTCTATGGAGCTAGAACTCCCCACGACTTACTCTACAAATATGAGTTAGGGAAGTATGCTGATATACCTAACTCAGTTGTTAAAATCTCCATAGATAAGCCTTACGAAGGCTGGACAGGCTATGTAGGTTTTGTAACTGACTTAGTTAACTACATAGATTTAGATCCACGTAAGACTGCTGCTTACATATGTGGGCCTGAAGTAATGATGAAGGTAGCTGTCCGCAGATTAATTGAGAGAGGCTTGAAGGCCGATAAGATATTCCTATCCCTTGAGAGGAGAATGAGGTGTGGAATGGGCGTTTGCGGCACTTGTCAATTCGGCCACTACTTTGTATGTAAGGATGGCCCAGTCTTTAGTTACTATGAATTAATGAATTACTTGTGGGTTGATGGGATATGAAGAGGATCACTGTTGGAGTATTTAAGCTAACTTCATGCTCAGGGTGCATAAATGAATTAATATATGCTTTAGTTAAACACCCTGAGTTACTGAAGTTAATTGATGTAAAGTACTTCACAGAGCTGCAGGACGTTAATGCATTAACAGAAATTGATGTAGCTATAATTGAGGGCTCCTCCATTAGGAGTGAGCACGAAGAGATTTTAAAGAAGATCCGTGAGTTAAGCAAAGTACTAGTATCAATGGGTACTTGCGCTACACTAGGAGGAGTACAGTCTCTAAGAATAGGTGTAGACGTTAACGAAGTTAAAAAGTATGTGTATCCAAACCCAGAGTACGTAGATGCATATAATGACGTTAAAGCAGTTAGTGAATTAATTCAAGTAGACTTATCGCTAAGAGGATGCCCAGTTAACGGCGATGCACTAGCCTCAATAATTAAGAAGATCGTTATAGGAGGGTGGCCTGTAGAAGTATATGAAAGCCTATGCGCTGACTGCAAGAGAGCAGGTATAGAGTGTGTAGTAGTCACTAAAGGCACTCCATGCCTTGGCCCGATAGTTTCAGCAGGCTGTGGAGCTTTATGCCCTAGCTTTGGAAGAGGGTGTTATGGATGCTATGGAATCAAGGATAAAGACATCGACTCTGGAAAAATCTTTGAAATGGAGAAGGCGTTAGAGAGACTTGGATTAAGCAGAGATGACTTCTACTCTCTATTAAAGGGATACAGCATGAAGTTAGTTAAATCACTCAAGATCTAGGTGATGCGTGTGTCAGCAATTCTAACTAGAGTTGAAGGAGAGGGAGAAGTTCAACTAATTATTAAGGATGGCTCTTTAATAGGAGTTAACGTAAAGATCACTGAACCCCCTAGATTCTTTGAGTATTTAGTTAAGGGGAGGAGAGCTATTGATGTACCAGACATTGTCAGTAGGATATGCGGCATATGCGGCGTATCATACATTTTAACAGCCGTTAGAGCTTTTGAAAAAGGACTGGGAATAACTCCATCTGAAGAAGTTGAAAAACTAAGGCTAGCAATTCTTGGGGCTGAGAGAGTTAAGAGCCACATACTTCACGCATACTACCTCCACTTGCCCGACTTCTTTAACGCTAGTTCACTGCCTGAGCTAGTTGATAGAAACCCACTATTATTCAACAGTGCGTCAAGAACTCTCCTATGGTCTAGGAAAGCTATGGAAGTCCTTGGAGGCAGATTCCACAATGTTGTTAACATAAGAGTTGGCGGAGTCTACGGCTTTCCAAAGTTAGATAAGGCAGTTAAGTTACTTAAGGAAATGCCGGAAGTCCTTAAATCATTTAAGTACATGGCTGATGTTGTCTTAAGCCTTGAGAACATCCCTATGGATGAGCAAGATCTTAAGCTCATGGCTGTATACGATGGATCTACGTATCCATGCATTGCCGACAACATTTACGTAAGCCATAGCAGTGAAGAGAAGTTAGTTCCATTAGGCGATTTCGAGAAGATCGTTAGGTGTGAGCAAGCTGATTACTCAAACGCCCTTAGATACAAGTTGATTGATGGCCTAGAGTACGTAGTTGGCCCCTTAGCTAGATTCAATGTAGGATACAGGCATTTAAGCAGTGAATCAAAGGAATTGTTGAACTCATATGGATGGAGGCCTCCGCTTAAAAACATATTTCAAAGCATAATTGCTAGAGTAGTTGAAACATATGATACCCTCATTTACTTAAGGGACTTCTTAGAGAACTATAGAGAGCCATCCACTAGCCCTACGTGTGAGAGGATTGAACCCACGCCTGGGACTTATATTGCTGCTACAGAAGCTCCGAGAGGCATATTATACCATAGATATGAAGTAGACGATCTTGGGAGAATAAAGTACTCAAACATTGTGACTCCAACAGCTCAAAACCAGGCATCTATGGAGGCTATAATAATGAGAATGCTTAAAGATGCAGCATTAAACATGGAGAGAGCTGTGGAAACAGCTAAGAGAGTTATTAGAGCATTCGATCCATGTATTTCGTGCTCAGTTCATTCAATAAAGGTAGAATCAAGATCTGTTGATGCATAGGGAGCTAGTTTATTGTTTTTTTTCCTTAAAGCCCTTAGGAAGGCTAAGGCAGCTAAATTTACTGCTAATGCTATAATAGTTGAGTGTATCCCAAGCTCCTTCTCTAAGTTCCATAAATACGATGCAGTCACTGTTGCTAGCCCTGCAGCAAGGCCTACTAGAACCTCTCTCCAATTAAGGTCCACGTAGAGCCCGAGGAATAGTGCTGGAAACAGCTGTGTTACACCAGCATAACCTAGCAGCAGTAAGTCTACTAGCAGTGCAGGGCTAGTGTAAGCTAAGTATATTCCAAGAATGCCGAAGCCTACTACCATGGCTCTCGTACTCCAAACAAGCCTTTGATCGCTTAACTTATCCTTAAAAATGTACTGCAGAATGTTTTTTGAAAGAGTGCTTGCTTCATCAAGCAGTAGCCCGGCTGCCGTCGATAATGAGGCTCCTACTCCTCCAGAAGCCACTAGTCCTAGAGCTATTGGTCCAAAGGCTTGATCAGCTAACCTTAGAAATGTGTAGTCAGCGTGCCCTACAGCAGCTTTAATAGCTATTGCAGCTAAGCCTAGTTGAGTAACCCATAATCCGCCGAGCACGTAGTACCATGATCCTAGCACCATGCCTCTCTCCACAGTTCTACTGCTCTTAGCTGTAAATAATGACTGTATTCTCTGAGACCAGCACCAGAAGCCTAGGGCTGTCCCTAGAGATGCAGTAATGAACCACGATATAGGTCTATCCCCTCTTGGGCCTGGCATAACTAAATGCAGTGCAGAAACTCTCTCCACTGCTTCATAGAGTCCGCCTAAGCTTCCAAAGTACTTAATTATTATAGCCCAGCTCCCCCCAAGCATTGCTGCAAGCATTATTGCGCCAAGCAATACGTTTGTTAAAGCTATTGAGATCATTCCACCCATGAATACATACGCCATAACTAGTGCAAAGACAGCTATTGAGACGTGCATTGACTGTAGAGAGCCGTATGCAGCGGAATCAACTATTATTGCTACACTTCTTATTTGAAGCTGTATGTATGGAAGCTGAAATATAATTGACGTTAGTGCTGAAGCAATCGTTAAAAGCCTACTCCCATACCTCCACATAATGAAGTCTGAGAGAGTGAGAAGTCCATTATCTCTAGCTATTCTCCAAAGTCTTGGCGCAGTTAAGTAACCTAGTGAATAGCCTAGGAGTGAAGTACCCCATGCAAATATAGTTGCTGCTCCATAAGTATAGGAGTAGCCTGATAACCCTAGGAAAGTGTATCCACTGTATATAACTGCCGCTGTATTTAGGAAGAAGACTACTGTGCCGAGAGTTCTGCCAGCAACTATGTACGTATCAGCTCTAAGAGCCTTTACTCCTCTCGCCGCTAGAACACCTATGGCTATTGAAGCACCAGTAATAGAGAAGAGTATTGTTGATGCAACGACAGCTCTCTCATCCAATATTGCCACCCCTTGACTTAACGTAGAGGAGCGTTAAAGTAAGTGAAATAGCTATTGAAAGCGCTAAGTAGTAGAACCAGAGGAGGGGGATTCCAAAGACTTTTAAATCAAGTCTATTAACAATGGGGGCAGGGATAATCCATAGAATGAACATTAATGCAATAACTAAAGGTTTAAAGTAGCGCTGTAGAGTCTCCTTAGATAATTCACTTAGCTCAGTAGAGTTGAAAAGCCCTGTAGAAACAACGATCAATTTATTTAATGAAACCAATATGCAGCGACTCGCTTCATTAATGAAGCCATCTATGTGAATGCCTATAGCTAGGCAATTCACTTCAACTACACCCACTCATTAGGAGAATTGGTGGAAGACATTGAATAAAAACTCATCGCATCAGCACTCAAGACCCATATCATTGAGTACTCAAATCCCCAGCCTCATCATCTACAGTACAAGTTTTAGAAACACCTATAAATCCCCTACACTCACTTAAGAACTTAGTGCGGCGGTCGTCCAGCCTGGACTAGGACGCCGGCCCCCCAAGCCGGAGATCCCGGGTTCAAATCCCGGCCGCCGCACTTCTAACTTACTTAAAGTTCACTATGGAATAATCATTGATTAAATGGGGTTTGGGTTTCATATTGGTTGATATCGACCCTTGGCTTCATTGACCTCAGGCCTCCTTTCATTGGAGGCCTTATCATTGGTCTCCACTCGTTCAGGGTAACCCCGACCCACAGCTCACCCTCATTGGGCTCACAGCTGTGGGGAAACCCCCACATCCTGGCTTTAGATGCCCCACCCACTCGGGTCTTCACCACACACCCACATCGTGAGCAGGCTTAACCCACAATAAAGTAACTTACATCAACCATTATAAACCTTTATAAAACCCAAAACAGTTGCACTAGGCATTAATGTTAACGCGAATAGCTCAGCGCATTATTTTAAAGTAGCGTTGGAGTACCATTATTAGTTCCCTTGCGTTAAATTCTCACTAGTAGTACCTTAAAGGCCGTACTATTTATGTAACTTATGGAAGGAGTTGAACGTGGCGAAGTACAGTGGGAAGTAAGGTATAAAATCTTTAGTAAGTTCCTAGCTGTTTGTAGGGGTTAAGAGTGTCCTTTGATTGGGGGGATATGTGTAGTAATGACAAGATCTTGAATAGGCTTAGAGACGTGCTTATAGAATCCTTCCTTAAGGTGTTTGGCGACAGCCTTCTTTCACTAGTTCTCTTCGGCTCTTACGCAAGGGGGGAGCCGAGGTATGATAGCGACATTGATTTGCTAGTTGTACTCGATCGCATCGATGATAGGTATAGTGTACAGAAGCTCCTAGATGATGTTGAGAGACTTCTAGAGCCATTTCTCAGGGATATTAGTGAGTGCAGCCTTAAACCCTTTCTCTCACCTATAGTGCTAAGTAAAGATCAGGCCTCCACCATAAGGCCTCTATACATAGACTTAGTCTTTGATGCAAAAGTACTATACGATAAGGACAACTTCATATCAGGGATTCTCAGCAGTGTTAAGGAGAAGTTGAATTCTCTTGGCGCTGAGAGAAGGAGAATAGGAAATAAATGGGTTGTTGTACTAAAGAAGGACTTCAAATTTGGTGAGGTTATAGAGCTTTGAATAGCCTTGAAATGGCTAGATCCTACATGGTGGAAGCTGAAAGGAGAATTAAGGTTGCTAGAGAAGCACTAAAGGAGGGAGCATACGCATATGCTATAAGACAGTGTCAGGAGGCTGTAGAATTGTTACTTAAGGCAGCACTAAGGCTTGTTGGCATAGAGCCTCCGAAGTGGCACGATGTTGGACCTGTACTAATTGAGTACAGCAATAGATTCCCCCAGTGGTTTAAAGATGCTATACCAGAGCTAGCCGCTATATCGAGGTGGCTGCGGAGGGAAAGAGAGCCATCTATGTATGGAGATGAAGAACTTGGACTACCGCCAACACGGCTATACACAGAGCCATATGCGAGAAAAGCTGTTGAGGGAGCTGCATTAGTACATCAGTTAGTAACAAAGCTTCTAGAGGAAGCGCAGAAGGCTTGATGAGTGATATTTTGAACTAAGATAACGACCTCTCAGTTAACATAGGCGTACCTCTTCATCTCATACTTGAGCTCACGAGGGGTTCTAATAGAGAGTGGCTTGTCATGTGTATACACTACGCACGTAGGATGAATGAGTAAATGAATTATCCCAAGGTATTTCCACCATTAACCCCACTCATGAAACGCAGGCTTTTAAAGAAGGTCCTAGTTTATAAGGCTGGCACTTTAAATAGGGATGGAGTGTGAAGCTTTTAACTAGATCTCAAGGTGCTCCAGTGACAGTAACGCCCAGTCCACCGCCAGGAATAGCTGAGCCTATTCAACGCCTATTGTCGTGGTTAATGTGGGTGGGCTGGGTAGCAATTGCTGCAGCATTCATACTTGGAGCTATTCACATAGTGATGGGCGACGGCGAGAGAGGCAAGAAGTACTTATTTGGAGCAATCATTGGAGCAATAATTATGGCGTTCTACAGTGCAGTAATTGCAGGACTGATAAGCTAGACTCCCTACAGCTGCTCCCGATTTATAAAGAAGCCCTCTCCTCCTCGGTGTACTGTATGAGGGTTGAAGGGAGGATGAAAGCTGTTAGCACAGAGCTTGTAGTAATAATATCTCTAATAATAGTCGGCTTAGTAGTAGTCTTTGCATTAAGGGGGTGGATTAGCGGGCAGATATCAAAGCTTGGAGGAGTAGACATGGCTGCTGCAAGCTACTCCCTCTCATACACTACTCCAAGCAGTATAATCATATCGCTCATAGTGAGGAATAACATGCCATCACCAATAAACGTCACAGGCTTTAACATAACTCTTTCAAACGGCACAGTAATGCATCCAGCAAGCCCAGGTGTATCAGTATCGCCATCAATTGGAGCTGGATACACAGTCTCAGCTAAATCAGATGCCTTATTCACAATAACGCTATCAGGCATAAGCTCTGGGACAACAGTGAGGGACGTAAACGTATTAGTGCAGGATCCATCGAGTGGGCAAATGCAGTGGATAAAGGCTGTCGGAGGCTAGCTTCCCTAAATCCCTCCTCTCAGAGCACACTCCTCTTTTTTCAACCACCCTCCTTCTCCAGGGGCTTTAATGAAGCTCAACGCTCTATTAAAGAAAGTCACTGACTCTCTAAAGCATGAGAGAAGGGCTGTGCCTATAGAAGTAGAGCGCACTGCATTGAGCCAAGTCCAGGTTGTAACGCATTATCGCGTAGGTGCATTCACAGTACAAATAGTTGAAGCAGGAGGCCGCTATGAGTATGCTGTAAAACCACTTGAAGGACTAGATGATCTATATAGACTTGTGAGCGAGAAGTTAGATGACATAACGCCCCTCTTAAAGAGGAGGGGCGACATAAGCGATGTCCTGGCGGCAGTGCTGAAAATACCGCGTGAAAGAGTGCCTGAAGCACTCTACGTCTTAAGATCAGTGCTTAGCTACGGCAAGCTACAGGTACTACTAGATGATCCATATATACAGGACATATGCATTGAAGGAGCTGGCAGAATTTGGGTTAGGCACTCACTAGTAGAATTATTGAAGCCTGAGCAGGACTTTGCTCCAACTAACATTGCTTTAAGCTCAATTGAGGAAGTAGTGGCGTTACAGCAAGTAATTGCAACAAAGTGTAATGTCTACATTTCGACGAGCAACCCAATAGTTGATGCCCAGCTGCCTCAAAGCGATGGAGGGCATAGAGTCCACTTAGTCTTCCCCACAATATCTCAAAACAGGCCTGAGGTAGTTATACGCAAGAGAATGCCCTATCCGCCACACATAGATCAACTTGTTGAAGCCGGAGTCCTGCCTAAAGCAATAGTAGACTTACTTAAGCTCGTCATAAGTGCACGCGGCAGTGTAATCATAGCTGGGCCGCCGGGGTCTGGGAAAACAACTCTGCTGAGAAGCATTCTATACAGCCTTATTCCAAGGACTTGGAAAGTCATTGTAATAGAGGATACTGGTGAAATAAATCCTCCTCTTGAGAGCCCCTGGACACACTACACTGCGTTTGAGCTGGGAGCTGTTAAAGTGGATTTATTTGATTTAGCAAAGGCTTCTCTAAGAGCCAGCGGCACAAGGCTCATAGTAGTTGGTGAAACTAGAGGCGCGGAAGCGCAAGTGCTGAGTCAAGCAATGCTCGTAGGCCTAGGTGCGTTTACAACTTTCCACAGTGCAAGCCCTGAGGAAGTAGCCTCAAGACTCATGAGTCCTCCAATAAACTTAACGGCTAGTCAAGTAGGCATGTTCCACTACGTCTTAATCATGGGTTACGGCGACAAGCCTCGTAGGCAGCTCAAGCTGCTTGCTGAACTAGAGTATGTGTCGAGCGAGGATTCAGTTGCTTCAAGAGTTCTCTGGGATAGGCATAGGGATGGTGTAGATGTTGCTGTGCACAGCTTGTTATTGAAGTCTAAGCGGTGGAGTGAGCTAGCGCCTCGATGCGAGGTTCCCATTGAAGTCTCTGGGTGAAGGAATTGAAGTTCCTGTCAGCTCTTGAGGAAAAGTACCGTAGAGCTATCATAACTATGGATCCAAGCGTTGAGAAGTATGTGAGGACTTCAAGGGATTTTAGGCTTGCTTTAACAACTACTCTTACATCCATACTGCTCATTACTTTATTTCATGTGCTATACATAGAGGATCCCATAACGTTTATTTTAGCCATAAGCCCAGCCCTAGTGATGTGGTTTAGGATTCTAGACGTCTTCACAAGCATGTCTAATTTAAGGAGGAGGCTTGAGCAAGAGCTTCCCTTCATAATGGTGGCAGCTGCATCTATATCTAAGACTGGCCTAGAGCTAGCTGATTTACTTAAGCAATTAGCCAACAGTAAAGCATTTAAAGCCTCTCGAGTTCTAGGGGAACGCTTTACAGCTTTAGCAGAGTTCTTCGGGCACAATAAGGCTTTGCAAATGCTCTCAAGAATGGCTTCAAGTAAAGCACGGCTGCTTTTATCAGAGTACTCAGCTAGTTTGTCTACAGGCACAGCACTCCACTTTATACGCGATAGAGCTATGGATGCTGTGAAAACAGCATTTGTGGAAGCTGATAGAGCTCTACAGTTGCGGAGCACGATTGCTACAGTAATGGTGGTTTTCTATGGATTAATGCCTAGCTTAGCCTTAGGTCTGGCAATGCTTCAATTTACGAGCCTTAATGAGGTTGATACAGCTTTGAGTCCGCAAACATACTCTATAGCCATAGCATTGATATCTACTCTACCGCTTACCCTAACACTTATACCAGACTATCCATTGGCAATGCTCGTCACTATAGATAGGGGGGTTGATAGAATGCTTTCACTACTGTTCACTACTGGATCTATAGCGCTAGCTATTCCTACAGTATGCTTGTTAAACAATGGCTTAGGGGGGTTTAGAGAAGCCGTACTTTACTGCTCTGTAGTAGCAGCAATGCTTGGCTTACCTGGCTTCATACATCCACTGCTAGCAGTACTTTCAAGTAGAGTAGACATAGTGGTGGAGGAGATGCTTAACCACATTAGGGTTTGGCACAGCCTCCACTTATTTAAATCAAGTAGGCTGGAGAGAGAGTTGAAGAAGCGTGTGAAGCCCTGGGCAATAGATTACGTTAGTGAAGTCCTCCAATTCTTCAAGAGCGTTGGAGACTGCGATCCAGGGGCTTTTGAGACTTTTGCTGTATTTATCCAGGAATGTAGGAGGAGTATGATGCGCTACGCACTATCGCTCATCACTGTAGTAATTGTGTCAGCTGTAGGGCCAGTTATAACAGCTATGGTACTTAAAACGTCCATAGTTCTTCTAACAGAACACATAGTTGCTGGATATGCAGCTAGCTTAGCCTATGGCTATGTGGCAAACAAGCTTGCAACAGGTAAAAACAAGTCCACTCTACTGCCAGCTGCATCAGCTTTATTTTACACTATGCTACTGCTATAATTGTGATCTTTTTAAATAATTCAATAGGGATACCTCTGTAAGCAATTCATTCACCCTCTACTTTTAAAGAATGTGCTTCAGCCATAGATCTATGGGGAGTCTGAAGACAGTATTTATAAAAATGCTGAACAACACAGCATAGCAGTTGAGGTGGAAGCTTGAGCTTTAGTGTTGAGAGAGTTAGAGATGCATTCAGAATTGTTTATCTCTCTAGAGGGAGGTTTAGGACTACTAAGAGGGATTTACGTAGCTCACTGAAGTTAGCGGGCCTTGCGAAAGAACTCAGTAATGCGTATTTAGAGGTGGTTGAGTGGCAGGGATGGAGAAGAGTGCTGGCACTGAGGATGTAGAGGATCTAGTGGAGAATCTATACAGCTTATTTAAGGACAGTGTTTTACCTAGAATCATCAAGATCTCTGAGGAGACTAAGAGATACCTTTACTTCATATCATGGCTAAATAAGGAGCTTGAAGAAAGAAATCTTGGCAGAATTATAATAACCGGCGGATTCGCTGTTGAAGTATATACTGGGAGAGTCTATAGAACTATGGATGTTGACATAATTGTAGAGGGAGTAAATGCTGCTAAAGTTATTGAATCATTCCTAACAAAGTTCTCGGAGAGAATAGGTCGAGGATACTTGCCAATATATGAAGTCCTACAGTTAAAGTCAATAGATGTAGTATCTTCAGCGTATGGGAAGGAAGCGCAGCCAACAAAGTTACTCATAGAGAACCTCCATGTCTATATAGAGCCTGTTGAGGAATTAATAGTCACATACTTAGCCGGCTGGAAGTACTGGAATGCAACAGAAGATAGAGACAAAGCTCTCTGGCTCTACATTGTGTGGAGGGATAAAATAGACGTAAATTACCTTAATAAGAGATCGATGGAGGAGAAAGTAGCGGATTATCTAGAGCTACTGGAAAGAACTATGAAAAGCTAAGATGCAGGAAGCGATTAGTGCTGAGCTAAAAACAATGCTTCTAAACACACTGTCCATAAGGAGAATCTATAAACTACTATCTAAAACATTGGTCAATCCATTAGGACAGTAACACCAGCTGTAGTGAGATGTTGATGAGGCTTACTACCTCCACACCCTGTTGAGCTGAGGACATTTAACTGAAGATGATGGTGCTGCAGTGAAGTCTATACTTGAGCTTGGATGTATTGTTCCAGCAGTAAAGGGAGAGGTGTGATAGAGCTTATGAGGAGGGTTTATGGGTTAGGAAGCTGTTTCTTGTCTGTAGGTTTCTGTAGATCTCTCTAGGGTTTCTCCTCAAAATCAATAAAATCTATAAGCTGCATTAATGTTATGCTTAAGTATCATTAACGTATCTATGGTTTAGAGATGCATAAATTTTAAACTATAGGTAGTGGAGTAACTCATTTAGATTTTTAAGTTGCAGTATCACTATGATAATTGCAGTTGAGAATCTTTTGAGGGACAGTTTTGAGGAATGAAGCGCTAAGGTGGTTTGCTCAGGCCGAAAGTGATCTTAGAAAGGCTCTTAATGATCTTAAGACTGTGGATTGGGATTCAGCAGCATTTTGGTCTCAACAGTGTGCTGAAAAAGCATTAAAAGCTCTTCTTCTGTCTAGAGGTAAGGTTTACCGCGGACACGATTTACTTGATATTGCTCGCGTTATTCGCGAAGATCTTGGTTTAGATATAGGTGGTCTACTCGATGATCTGCGGGAGCTCACAATACACTATACTGTAGCTAGATACCCTAATGCTGCTAACGCCATACCTTCAGAACTCTATAGTGAGACTAAGGCTAGAGATCTTGTTGAGAGAGCTAAAAAGGTGTTGGAATGGGTAAAGCAAAATCTGCAATAGAATCACAGGAGGAAGCTTTAAAGAAAGCAGTTGAGTTTGTAAAAGAGGCAAGCATAAGGCTTAAAGAACTTGGGTTTATAGTTAGAGGAGCATATTTAGTTGGTAGTAGAGCTAGAGGAGATTATACAGAGGAAAGCGATGTAGATATAGTCCTTGTCATAGATGGAGTGGAAACCCTAAATACTCTAGATAGACTCAATCTAGTTAAAGACCTATTAAAACCCAAGCTCGACGTCATAGTGTACTCCCCAGAGGAATGGTATAGTGAAACCTCAGCATGGATTAAAGAATTGAAGAAAGAAGCAAAACCGCTATTAATACATAAAGCCTAGCTTCTTAAAGCCTTACACACAGCTATCCAGAGCTGTTTTAATGTTCTCTAGGCATATTCAGGTGCTTTGGAAAAGCTCATATCGCTAACGCTCAATAACCTCCAATCCACGTTTAGTAAACTCTGGATTCCAAGAATCTTACTCAAGTACATGATCTCTAGAACTCTTATTTAACTTAAGTTAGGTGGGAAAACTTATGCCCCCTATCTTAAAAGGCTTTAGCTTCAAGTAGGAGATAGTGATTAAACGTGAAGACGATAAGAGTTGTTTACTATAACATTGGAGTGGTTGATGAAGTGCCAGTTGAAGCTATATTAAGTATGTTGAGGAGGGATGGAGACTTAATAATAGTGGGTTTTCACGACATATTCTCTAAGGATAGAGAGTACGTATACCCAGGGCTCACGGACTTAGATTTGAAGAGAGGAGAGTTCATAAACGTCTTCAAGCACTACATGGGGACTGATAAACCCCGGCTTTACCCGATATGTGAGCTCGATGAAAGGAGCGTAGACTACATTATTGTTAGAAAACGGAGTGGAGCTTTACTAAAGATAGCTCACGCATTTCCAGCAGAAGTATTGTTCAACATTATTGTAAATCCAGGCATTGCTCTATGGGATTTAATTGCACTTGAAGTATTAATAGAGGCAAAGGAGCTTCCAGGTTATGTAGAGGAAGATGCTATAACTGGAATTTACTTAACGGTGAATGCTGTAGGTTTCTATACGCATGTTCTAGAAATCGTAAGAATGGAGTTTTAGCTGAAATGAAGCCGGTTACTTAATGGAGAGATCGCGGATTGCCCTCCTTTGCTCATGTCTATCAATGCTTTCTACATGCATAGAGCTTTTTCTTAAACTCACTTGCATAGTCTCAGGCAGCTTTACTCCTATTTCCCTCTCCACAATGCTTCGCATACTCCGCCAATACTCAGTCGCAAAACCTCTAATATTAGTCTTTAACTGCTTCCACGAAGTCCTGGATAACTCACTAGTGAATGCCTTGAAGCCCTCCCAGAGTGGATGTACTTTCTCCCCCAATGCTTCTCCAGATGCTTGCTTAACTGCACTCAGGCCTTCTTCAACAAATGCTATTCCAGGAGTTAGCCTCTGCGCCTCCGCTAGAGTTTCATAGACTCCTCTCTTCATTGAAGCCTCCTTTACAGCTGCTCTAACCATGCCTGGAGTTATTATGGGCCCCGGCTTCATTGAGGCAGTAGCCTCAGCCTCTACATGCCTTGAGGCTTGAGTAATTGAAGTTGTAGGCACTCTTAGCTTAATGACTTTAGGTGTAGTGGGAGCTTCAGCTTTATTTAAAGTAGTTGCAGTATTTGATTCGCTAAACGATTTACTGTGCACTCTCACTGATAATACTCCACTAACTGGCTTAAGCCCTCCAACCACTGCTTTACTCAGGGACTGTACTGCTCCAGCTCCAAAGACTCCTAGAATTGATGGCAGTACTCCAACTATGAGTGGATATATTACTCCAAACACTACGTCTTGTCCAGGAACTACGTAGTTTAATACTACTAGGAATACAGCTGCTAAGGGCCCTGCTAACATAAGTCCTGCTAATAGAGTCGCTACATGTCTAACAACTCCCTTAAATGCTGGGTGTAGATATGCTGCTGACAGCAATGGGCTAGCAGCAACTATTGTGAGTATCAATACGTACCTAATGTATACAGTTACACTAGCTAGGAATAGAGTGAAAGTTAGCAGTGCTCCATACTGAGCCATGAATGGAATGAAGTAGCCTAAGGCTACTCCAAGAGCTATTTGAAGCATTATCCAGCTGAATACCCATCCAATATTGATTCTCCCAGCTAATTGATACACTACTGTATTTAGAATGCCTGCAGTAGCATTGTATACGTGTGGCGCTAGAAAAGCTAAAGCAATTACTATTATTGAGTCCTTAATAGACTCTACAACTGCTGCAACTACGTCTCCTCCACTAATTACTCTCCAAGCAATGTTGAAGGCTAGGAATAGCCCTAGTGCACTCATGCTTACCTCAAGAATGAATTGGTAGAGGTCGTAGAGCTTCCCATTGCTCGGAAACAACGGGCATTCAGTCAACTTCTGTAAATCAATTGCAGGTAGGACAGCGCTTACTGCTCTATAGAAGCTGCAAAAGGCATTCCACGGCCACTCAAAGGGGCAGTAGTCCTGGTTTTGAACTACTACAGCCATAGTGTTGAAGCCTTTTCTACCCTGGGAATCCAGTACGTCTACTCTAATAGTGAATGAATCTGCAGCTTTATCACTTGGTACACTGTACTTATGCACTAGCGTCGCTTCATCGTAAATAACCTCTACTTCAAGTACTCCATCACCCCAATTCACTGTGGATTCATACGGTGGATTGCCTCCTTGAGGAATTATTGTTAGTTCAAGCTCTTCGTAATTCTTGAGTAGAGTAGTGGAGGGAGCTAGAGTTACACTAATAGAGCCTCCTGCACCAATATCAATTCCTGCAGCTAGTGATGCTGTGAAGAACCCTACTCCAACTATTAATAGAGCTCCCATTAAGCTCCAGCATCCCTCACTTCTCCCCAGCGCTAAGTATATAGCTGATGCTACAAGTAGAGCTCCAGCTACAGCATAAAATACCCAGCCGTATGGCACTGGTGGAGTAACTCCACTATAGAGAGCCTGGATAATGCTCCATCCAAATGCTGCAGTCAGTATTGCTGCTAAGCCGCTGCTAACGTACTTTAAGTAGTCCTCTAATCCAAGGACTCTGAGCATTACACCGTATATGAATGCAGCTAAGCCAGCTGAAATCGCTATCCACAATCCATAGGATATGAGTTGCCAGACATCAATCATGCACAGCCCACTCAACTTTCCAAGAAGAGCCTATGGAGCAGTGCAGTAAGCTATTGCTGAAAGTAGGGCAAGGCCCCAGAGAGCTGTTAAAGCAGCATAGCCAAGCCTTCTACAGCACCCATACATGAATACTGCTGCTGTAGATATGAGTAGTGCTACTGTAAAGTCGCTTAAGCCCCTTGGCAGAGGTATGTATAGTTTAAGCTCCTCCCAAAGCCTAAGCCATATCCCTTCAACAACTTCCCTAAAGACCATTTAAACCACTGAGAATAAGTCTCTTTCTGAAAGCTTTTGGAAAAGCAATGATACTCCTTCGGCAGCATCCATAGCTACTAATGATCAATAGATCTACGTTGAGCGCTATGTCTATAGAGTAAGCAAGCTCATTCATACAGCACCCCTATAGGAAGCCCTCTGCTTTTAAATAAGGGAGGAGTAGCAATAGACTCTATTTAAATGCTCCTTCTCTCTTTAAGGGAGCCCTCTATGGCTGAGTACGAAGCTCGATGCATGAGGTTTGTATCTATTGGGGATTTCTCAGTCATTAATGAGAGAGTCTTTGGGCCTTTTCGCGTTAAACACATGGCTTACTTATTTCTTTCAATAATGCTTATGTGGAGTGGATTGCGTGGAAATGCATCTGCACTTACATTAAGCACTATAATAAGCCTTTCATGCTTTCTATCAGCAGCACTGTCTAAGGGCTCCATGAGTTTTGAAGCTAAAGCAATGTTGATCGCTTCATCACTGCTAGACATACTGCTACAGCTTAAGTGGGGAGGCAAAGTAAGGGAGGGGGGTCTCTAAGTGAAGCTAAGGCTTCCATATAGAGTTAGATCGTTCTTTGAGCTACCGCTACTCAACTACAACCCTGTGCTCTCCCTCTATGACCTTGAGAGCGTTGTTCTCAGGGGCTTAGCGTTGCATCCAAGGATTACTCTCCGCGGCATTGAAGAAGGAGCTTTCATAGATAGAGTAGGAGATTGCAGTAACCCTGTCTTCATCAATAGGGATAAATACGTCTGTGAAGCACTAGCGGGCTTCTCACATGAAAAGCATGGGGTAGCTGTAGTGAGGAGTGCAAAGGGGTTTAGAGTAGAGGCTGGAGATAGCCTAGTTCTAGAGGGAAGAGAAGTTGTTTACTCAAGTACTCCTGGCGCATTAATAGCAGCAGTCTACGATGGCTTATACACACATATAGTGACTGCCAGCTATGACTCAATTAAAGTCTTAGATGAAGCCTATAGAGGTAGGCCTGTGGATGCATCCATTGGATACAGATCCTTCAGCATTAATTACAGCAATGGCAGGAGCCAAGTAGTAGCTAGCGGAAGCATTATTGAAATAGGCTTTCCAGTGAAGGCACTAGCTGCTTTAGAAGACACTGTATTAGTTAAGTCATCTAACTGGGTCATTAAACTAGGCCCAGATATGCCTAGGCCGTTGACTGTCGTTAAAGAAGCACAATTCATTGGGCTGCATCAAGAGCTTCCAGTCTTTAAAGTAATGAACGAGCTCTATAGACTTGAGGGAGGAGCTCTCACCCCTCTAGACTGCGTTAAACAGCTCCCTGAAGAAGCTGTAGCAACAGCTAGCGATATAATAGCAGTAGACTACGGCCATGGGTTAGCTGCATACGATGTAAGCGGCAAACTCTTCTTAAATACGCCTAAGAATGAAGATGCAGAGTGCTGGAGCATTGAAGGCAGAGTATTCTGCTGCAGTAAAGGTCTATGTGGTGTAGTTGAACCAGGTGAAGCAAGTGTACTCATTGAGTCCACTAATGAAGCTGGCAAGGACTTACACACAGTTAAGCTAGATTCTGAAGTCCCTCTAACAGCCTACTGCAACGATAGGTATGTGAGAGTAGATCCCGGTAGATCCATTGATATCGTAGATGAGGGAGTCAGCATTCTAGATGCACATACATTCAACATTGAGTTAATACACCTCCTCGGCTCTATAAATACCTCAATAGTTTCTCCACCAGCTCAAGTCTTGCTTAAAGCTAGTGCTAAAGCTTATGTCAGTACAGGGCTCCACGAGTGTGGAGGTCTATCTCTAGTTGAATTAAATGTAGCTGAATTAATTGCCCCAAGGAGAGTTAAAGTATTTGTTGAAGGCTCTGAAGTTAGCCAAGGTGAGCGTAAATCTATGTGCGTAGATAGAGTCCCCGACTCACTTAAAGTAGTGGCAGTAGATACTGCTGTTAAAGCCTCAAGGAATCTCAGCAGTATAAGCGTTGAGAGAGTCTACATACCAACTCCATCCTTAAGCATAAGCATTAAACACGAGTCAGAGTACAGCGTTATAAGAATAGATACTAATGCAGAGAGAGTGAGAGCTAAGTTATTCTGCATGAATGGGGAAGTAGACTTAACAACTCCATTAAGCGTGGTTGAGGACTGTGTACTGCCTGCATACATTAGCGTTGAATTAAGGAATAAGGGCTTCATATACCACAGTAGGAGGAATGTAGAGTTAAAGGGATTGTTGAACTACATCTTAAATAACTTGAAGCAGGGACTTATGGAGTACCGTGAAGGAGGGTTTACTTCAAGATACTTCATTCCAGCCTTAAGTGAAGCAAGCCCTCTCTCAAACTTCAAAATCATGTTGGGGAGTAATGTAGAGATTCTCTTTAAATCAACGCAAGTTGGGAGGCTACTAGTTATCTCTGAGAGCAGCGTCAAGAGCTCCATAGTTAAGCCTGGTGGAAACACTATTAAAGCTCCATTCTCGCACACATACCATTTAGTGTTCGACAACGGATTCAACAAGTACTTATATAAATTGGAGCTCCCATTGATTGAGCAGATAAGGGCGGCTGAACGGCAAGCTCAAGCACTATATAGCGCCTTAAGCGAGTGACTTAAGTAATCGTTTAAGAAGCTTAGGTTAAGTCTAAAGCTTTATGCGTCGAAATAGTGAACAGCGCCAGCACAATTGAGATCAAGCAGCATTAATGAAAACGCTTCCTATTTTAGATAAACAGCCGCCTGCTTTACTACTAAGTTTTTTACCTATCGTTATGGAAAGAATCTACTGGTGCCAACTGTTGCCTAAGCGTAGAGTCCGTAGAATTCGACGGGTAGTAAAGCGGAAGGCTCTCACTCAATACGAGAAAGGACACTTGTTCGAAGATGTTGTCGAGAGGTTCTTCCAGCAGCTCGGATATAAAGTCGAGAAAAACGCTAAAATAAGAGGTTATTCTGGAGCTGTTTATGAAATTGATGTTTTGATTTCCAAGCATGGCGTTAACGGAGTAGTAGAAGTAAAGAACTATGATAAACCCATCCCCAAAGACTGGGTTATGAAAGCCAGCAACGTCGCTAAAGACATTGGTGCTACAGAAGTCTACGTTGTATCAGCATCCGGTTTTACTCCTGATGCCGTGAAAGTTGCTGAGGTTCTAGATGTGAAGTTACTCAACATTAACGACATGATGAAGGAGCTTAAAAGAGCTACTGACATTACAACTCTCCCAACATTCTATGCTAGACCGGGAGTAAAGCCGAGAACAGTTAAAGAACACGCTTCTAGGTACGTGATGAAAAAGCTCTTTAAGCCAGTTGAGGAGGTAAGTGAAGTAGAGCTACTTTACTATCCATTCTACGTGTTTGAATCCGAGTACACCTACGTCGAGGAAACAGGAGTTTTATTCACGAGAGAAATAGAGAAAAATGAAACTTAAAATATTAGCTAGCGCTATATAGAGCGCTTTACCGGTAATAGATGAGGATACAGTCACCTTGGTTGACATAAAACCTGTATCTAAAGAGGAAGCCGAACTGCTCAACGTTATTAGTGAGAGCGATGAGTCTTTAACCATCAGCGATCTCGAGGAAATCACTGGGTGGAATCGGCAGAAACTGAGTAAACTGCTTTCAAACTTTGTAAAAAGCGGTCTCGTGGAATACGAAGAGGAGGAAAGTGAGAGCGGTAGAGTAGTGAAAGTCTATTATTCTTCAGTTCCTCATCCAGATGAATTAAAGGAAGCTTGTGAGGAGCTTATTCCTGAAGACCTTGAGCATGGCAAACCCAACGACAGTAGCGTTATAGATCCGAAAATACCTTCCACTAACTTAGCATCAACTATAAACAGCTTATATGAGGGACTGAAAATACACGGCAAGAAGTTAATTTACCTCCCTATCTATAGAGTTAAGTTAACGTCTACAGAGGATGACACATACCGCTACATCTATTTAACAGCTTTCACAAGCAAGCTACTATTGCTAGAGGGAATAGAAGAATAACTACGTAGGAAACGAATTCGTTTCCCGTATCGGTTCGTAATTGCTTTATCTCTGTCCCCCCGCATCCTGCTCGGGTCCTAATAGGGCTTGGAGGTGTTCAGGGGCATCCCTAGACCCCTACATCTCTAGTACTTGAGGAATAGGTTTGCACACTATTCTCATAGATATATGCATAGAGTTGAAACGAGAACCATAGCTTTGAGTCCCACAGTATGTAGGGTAGAGACACGTCCGAGACTGGGCGCAAGGCTGAATACTTCACGAGGAGGGTATGTAGCCTTAAACCCCCCACTACTTAAGGAGAACTCTTGCCCCTTAAGGGCGGAGAGGAGGTTGTCGTTGAACCCTATTATTAACCACCATGACTCTTAATAGTTGACTCAACTAGTCCCCGGCATGTTTTCAATCAGGATCTCTGCACTCCTTATGACATCCTCTAGTGTCGTAACCTTTCTCACTAGTACATAGTGGTGTCCAGCCCACTCCTTAAACCCCTTCTCTCTTAGTAACCGTAGGTTTAATGCTGCGTTAGCTCTTATGGTCTCTGGCTTCTCGGTGCGGAGCACGTAGTCTCTAACTCTGTTTACGCTAAGGTACTTGGACAGCCTCAGGTCTAGGGCGGATTTCAGGATATCGTGTAGAGCGAGCTCCGGTGCATCAAAGCTCCTACCGATTCTATTAGTGATACTCCATGCCAGCTGTAGCTCCGGCTCTGTAACTAGAACACTTTGAGTGCTGCCAAACAAGTCCTTGAGCTCAACCCTTACAACTGAGGCTTCGCGCAAGCCTAAAGCTATCTCGAACCTAACATAGTCTATCTTCGGGTTTCTTACCCCAATTACTTCCTCAAACGCTCTCCTAAGCTTTACTAAGGTGCCGTGGTCTTTTATCTCGAGGAAGCTGTGGAAATCCTCGCCAGTGTACCTCGTTAAGACAGGCATCCTCATTGATAAGATGCTTGGGAAGTAGTCCTTCTCTACGTCGTACTCTGCAATGCCGAGGAATCCATACCTACCTCTACCAACTGGGATTCTCAGCACGAAGCCCATCTCAGCTAGCCACTTGTTGAAGAGCGGGAAGTGCCGGAGTACGTCGCGCTTAGCGTAAGCGGGTCTCCTCCACGCCGAGTCCAAGTCGAAGGTGAACCTAGGCTTCTCACCTACGTTAACCAAGTAGATGTAGTTTACTACGGCGCCTCCCCCGAAGAATATAAGGTCACCGAAGTACTCTGATAACAGCTTCAGTAGCCTCATAATATGCCATACTCTCTCAAGGTCTCGCAGCACAGCGCTCTTCTCATCCCTCGCGAGCTCCACGTCTCTGGCGAGCCTATCTAGCGCTCTCTCAAGCTCCTCTATACTCGGAGTACTCCTAGCTAAGTCCTCCTCAAGCTTGCGGAAGGCTTCTCTCTCCTCACGCTCTTCACTCTCACTATCTCTAGACACCTGCATGCACGTCAACCTCCTCAGATGTTTCTCGTAATATCCACTCCGTTCGCAAATACCCACGAGAAGTACTTCGGCAGGAACTCCTCGTACACATCTCTATCTAACAGTGTTAGGTAATTGAACTCCATAGCCTTGGGCACTCCCAGCGACATCTTCATGAAAGATAGGAAGCTCGCCAGTCTCTTTAGCCCGTAGGGAGAGCACCTTCTAGCAACCTCGTCTAAGTCTATATCCCCATAGTACCACACTATGTACTGCTCCACAGGCCAGAGCGGGTCATAGCTAAGTAGATCTGCTATAGATTGCTCCCTCCCACCTACAGGCATCATGAGAGACCAGTTGAACCTGAACCTCCTACTCCTCAGAGAGGTGTATACAACCTTGTATTCGCCTGGCGGGTTAATCCTGCCCTCCAGCACGGGGTCTGCAATGACAACTCTGTAAGCCATGCCTCCAAACCATGTTGTTGGGATATCCGGCATGTAGTAGTACACGTCTGGCACAGTCTCGGGGAAGTAGCTGTAGAGACCCCTCCAATCTGAGAGAGCTAGCTCCGCCAAAGCCCTGGCTTTATGGGTGTCCTTGAGAGTCCACACATTCCTTGAAACCTGCATTGCTACTTCCTCAGACTCTAACTCTCTGAGAAACCTATACGTGAGACCACCGTTGAGATTAAAGATGCGAATGAGCCTAGAAGCAGGGATACCGAGTCCTAGTCCTGCGCCCTTAGCGAGCTGGACGAGCACAACTCTACGGAGGTTAGATAGACCAGTAATTCTCCAACTCACACTTTAGCACCTCATTATCACAATACGTGACTAAAGCTTATAAATCTGAGGCAATAACTGCCTAATATAGATTTAGGCTCGATAAGTGCTTCAAACACGTAAAGACCATAAACGTCAAAAAGAACTCAGCGGATTTTCAACGTTTTCAGCTGAGTAAGCTGATTCCTGAAGTATTCCTTCTCAAGATTGCTCATACCTTCAAACAAAGAACTGTTCACGTAATTTCGCTATTCACTTTGATATAAGTCTCTATTTAAAGAATAACCACCGTTAGTTACTAGAACAATGTCACTTAAAATGGAGCATTCACTTTGGCCCAGCTGTTATACGTTCTAACACCTTCTTTACAGGCATTGTAAGGATCCCAGCAATTACGTAGGTTAGCTTCTTTTCCTCGACTAATACGATGTGTGCAATGAAACAGTAATTCTTAACTACTCCCGACGCCTCCACCACATCTTTGTGAACATGATTACATCACGTATACCTATTGACATGGCGAACTTTAGTGATAAACAAGTACTTCCTGAAGTTACTAGGATACATTAATGTCGAGGAAGCAATTAACAAGGTGTTCTCAATGTTGAGATCAAAAATATTGCAGCGATCGCTGTAAGGATTTTTTACGAGAGGTTGTTTTCGAAATACCGTTCCATTGATAGTGTTTGATTCCCTATGTATCTATATTACGTTGTTTAAATAAGTTGATGACGTTGGCAGTACTAATGACGGTTAATAAATAGCGGCACTCACATTAAGACACAGAGCCTAGTCAAAATTCTCTCAACTATAGACATACCAGCCACATGTGATAAAGGTGTTTAAGCTGAATACGACTTGGATATGCTTATGATAGGTCATACATTATCGTTACGTACTTGAAGAAAACCTATTGGAAAAAAGCTATATAGGCAGTATGAAAAGAGATTTTGTGCCTATAGCCACAACAGGCTACATTCCCTGGGTTCCCCCGTCACCGTGGCTGCAAGTACTTATTAACTTCAGCATGTATCTAGAGCTTCGAGGCGAGATTTTTGAAGGGCATTAAGTTTGCTCCTGAATGGGTTGAAAGAGCTGAAGTATTTCTTAATGATGCTGAAAAACACTTAACTGAAGGACACTTCTGGCTCACGTGTTTTGAAGCTCATCAATCAGCAGAATTCTATTTAAAATCTTTGATAGTCTCTACCACAGGCTTTCATCCCTATACACATGACTTAGTAGAGTTAATTGATGTTACGAAAGGTATTGGGGTTGAAGTAGGCGAGGACATAGTTACTGCTTGCGAAATTCTAACACCTCACTACACTCTCTCTCAATATCCGGGTAGAAGAGCTATAACTTATACAAGAGCTAGAGCTGAGAGATGTTTATCTCTTGCTAAGAAGATTGTTGAATGGGTAAAAAGCATTGCAGATCCCTAGCAACAATAGATACAATGTATTGAGGAGAGCGTACAGCAATATAGAGTTTAGAGAGGAGATGTTCAGAGGATTTATTGACAGAGTGTGTAGAAGTAGGTATATTAAAGAAGTCTACTTAGTTGGTTCAAGAGCGCGTGGAGATCACATACCTTCAAGCGATTTCGATATTGTTGTAGTTGTTGAAGCAGGAGATCCAGTTGAGATAGCAGAGTACATCTCCAGCTTGAGGGCAGAACCAGTACCCATAGATATCATCGTCCTTAGTGAAGAAGATTTAGAGGACCCAGTATATAAAGAGATGCTTAAAGGCAGGAAGAAACTGTGTTGAAGTAGGGCTCTCGCTAAGCTATCAACTATGCTTACAACTGAAAGCCCCACCCCTCAGGACGGGGAGCCTAGCCTCCCCCTATTTAAAAGAGCTTTTACCTTAGGGGTTTAATGGAGGAGTGCGTAGAGTCCATAGTGCTTTACCTTAAGAGCAGGGTTCCAGGCGTTTTAAATACTCTGGATCTCGCGGCGCAGCTAGCTTATAGTAAGGGAGTAATGGATTTATTCTTGGAGTCTCCAAGCAAAGTCTATTCCCTCATGCTTTCCTACATGAATTCTGCTTCAGCGGACTTAGCATTTAAACTCCTCTTCTTAAACCCATTAGCTAACTGCCTGAAGAAGCAATGCGTGAAAGTAGACTCTAATGCACTACTAAGGCTTGTGAAGCTAGGTAATGATGTAGGGTTTAAGAAGCTCGTGGGAGGAGTCGATGCACATGCTTGTAGAGATATTGCCTAGGTTGGGAGCCCCTAAACCAATGATCAATGTCTTTGGCCCGCGCTTCACATTATGCATTGTCAGTGACTCAAAGAATATGCACATCTACTTAGAGACTTCTGTTAGCGCTGACACCCTTAGAAACTACTTTGGCGTAAGTAGAGCAAGCTACATGGATATCCTTAAATTATTTAACAGTGAATTATATGCCTCAGATGCTCGTTTAAAGAATAGCTTTGACTTCTTGTTTACTGATGCAGTAGTCTCAGACATACCTGGACTCGTCAACTCCCTTGAAGCAGTGGGAGGAGTCTGCATATCAGCTTCAAGAGATTCAGTGTTAAAAATGATCTTTATGAGAGAGATCTCTAAGCTAATGAACAAGTCAATTAAGTATGGAGATCAGCTCTACAGAGAGCAGGCTAAGCTTCTTAGGAGTCGCTCAATGAGAGCTGTATTAGGCAAGATAGTAGTATTGGCTTCAGATAAGAATACTCGTAAATTCATTGAGGAACTCGTGGAGTCCTCAAGCAACATTAGGCTCTCGTGGGAGAGGAGTAGAATTAGAGGCATTAAGGAATTACAGAAGCTCCTCACACCGCCGAGAATAGGCTTCTGGGAGCGCTTAATTGGGAAGAGGAGCAGAGTAGTTTTCACAGAGGAAGCTCTACGTGAAGTAATTAAGCTCCCAGATCCATCGCTACATAGAGTAGGCTTTGTAAGAAGTTCTCTACTCCCACTAACAATACCTGAGAGAGGCGGGAGAAGCTTTAGGATCGGGGTTTTAGAGGATGGAAGGGAGTTTAAGCTATCCATAGATGATCTCTATAGGCACACTTACGTAATAGGTCAAACAGGCTCCGGCAAGACATCCTTCATTAAGTTACTAGTCCACAAGCTCATGGAGCTTAGAGAAGCGTCTGTAGTAGTTATCGACCCGCATGGAGACATGGCTAGAGAACTAGCGGAGGAAGTACCTGAAGCTCTATACCTCCACCCAATTAAGTCTCCATTTGGCTTAAACCCACTTGATTTACCGAAAATTGAGGACAGGGATCACGCTATTACAATTGCCATAGATATATCCTTAGGGATTTTTAAGGAAGTGCTAAAACTTATGGAGACAGCTGTAAACGTTAAGTACTTACTTCAAGTTATTTTAAGAGCTCTTTACTCTAAGAGCGATTGCCCTACAATGGCTGATCTATATAACGTTATTCTAGCTCTGTATAGAGGGGAACTTGATCTAGATGTAGAGGGCTATGAGTGGCAATCTCAATTAAAGGCTCTTCAAAGCATGCATGACCAGACTTTTATTAGTGCATTGAGCAGGCTTGAAGGCTATGCTCACGATAAACTATTGCTTAAGTTAACGTCTGAGACAACTATAGATGTTGATAAAGTTATGTCTCCAGGATCTTTAACGATATTCTCTGTGCCTAAAGCAGATCTTGGGGAGAGCACGGCTAGGCTTGTGGCTTCAACTATAGTCATTAAGCTGTGGTTTGAAGCTCTAGCGAGAGCTAGGTTAAGTAAGCCTCGAAGCCCTGTTTTCCTAGTTATTGATGAGTTTCAATTTGTATCAGATCTACCAATTATGGACGTCATTCTCTCAGAGGCTAGGAAGTATGGACTGCACTTAATTATAGCTCATCAGCACACAGGTCAAATACCTCAGCAATTAATGCAGTCTATTTTAACGAATTGCGCTGTTAAAGTATCGTTCATTGTTGGAGGAAGTGATGTAAGGCATTTAAGCATGATGGATGCTTCATTTGCAAACGCTCTCGCCAAGGCTTTAACAGGGCTAACTATAGGGAGAGCTGTAGTTAAAGTTACAGCTAGGCCTGGGGAGCAGCAGCCTCCGCCAGTAGTAGTGCAATTAGACTACATACCGCATGAAGTGAGGAGGAGGGATATCTACACGGATAAGTATAGTCCTAGTGGAGTAGTTAAGTTGAATTTAAAGTCTGTGCTAAACCCCATTTTAAAGTACATTGATCCAGTTAAGCCCCTAGAGTTATTCGCACTCTACGAAGTCTATAGAGCAAAGGAAGTGGCTTTAACAGATCTAGCTGTTAAACTAGGTGCACCACGTAGAGAGCTCGATGAAGCTCTCTCTAAGCTCTCCTCACTTGGCTACGTAGAAGTCGTGCGAGAAGGTAATAGGATAGTGTTAAAGTACGTTAGAGGGTTGTTTAATGGTCTTAGGCAAGTAGCTCCTGGGGGAGAAGGCTATAGAATAGCTATAGGAGCTTTATTAAGCTACTACTCCAGGGGCTACATAGCTGTGCCAGTTAAACAGAGTCCATATCTAAAGGCGAAGCCAGACATTGTTGCAATACCCATTGATAAATCTAACTGGAGGCCTCTATACTCTAAAGCTATTGCTGTAGAAGTAGAGAGCTGCAATGAATTGTATACGCATCCAGAGCAAGTAGTGCATAACTGGGTTAAGGAAAGCGTAAGGGACTTTGCAGAAATCCATGCATGGACTAGCGGGAAGTGCTTTAATAAACTCAAGGAGCTCTACGAAGGGCAGCCCAGTGAAGTAAGATCTAGAGTGAAGACATTGTTCGTGAAGCTAAGTGGAGCAGCAGTATGCAATGCTCATTGAAGCGAGTTCTACGTAGATTAATGCACTTTCAAATAATGGGGGAAGCTTCTTTGCTTCAGTTTTCAGCGCTTTATAGTAATGTTGTCTCCATTGATTACGCAATATAGGATGTTGCGTAAAGCTCTCTAGCTCTCACTGCTCCCCGCATTCTCAACTACTCTCACTATGCATTGAGCCTACAGTTTCAGGGATGCAGTGTCTCAGGAAGTATTTAATGGAATTCGTATCTTGAAGCCTTTATATATTTCCTCAGCCTCCCCCCTACTAAGTATGTGCAGCTCTACAGGGGCATCCCATGGCAGTCCGTAGCAATCTATGGCTTTATTCATTATGGCTATCTTCAGTTTAAGTAAGTCTCTATTGTTTATGTTGTCTACGACTATCAGTACATCTATGTCGCTTAACACTGTTGCTCTACCTTCAGCTACTCCTCCAATGACGTAGACTTCGCTAGACGGCAGAATGTCTTTAGCTGCTTTCGCTATAGACTCTGCATACTTCCTCCACTTCTTCAAGTGATTGAAGTGGTATTTAACCCAGCTTAACGTCTCTACACACCTCCTCCAGGAGATTCACTAGGCTTTTAGCGATAAGTATGGCTAGTGAAGCATCGTCTTTAGAGTACTCTATGTCGCCATATCTACTCATTGAATATGCTTCTTCAAGTATTATGAGGTTATCCCTATGTTGAGCGATGAACTCTAGGACTCTAGATGCATGGACTTTAAACCCCTCAGCTTCTAAAGACTTAGCCAGTAGCCCAAGCATTTCCCTAATTCTATGGCCCCTAATTCTCCCACCGAAAAGCTCGAAGTATACAGCCTTAACGTAAAGTTGAATTGCTTGCTCAGCGAAGAAAAGCGAGAGATCAGGGTCATCTACTCTCTCAGCTTCAATGAGAAAGCTTCGCGCTCTTCTCTTCAACCTACCAACATGTTCTCCACTCAATAGAAACCCCAATCCATGACGTCTCTAGCTTCAATAAGACTAATAACTACACTCAACTTTAAAGCATGCGCATCCTTAAGCTATAGAGCTTATTCACCCAACGATCTTTAGGCTAAGGCTTGCTACTGATACTTTAATTAAGATGCAGAGTGTAGAGGGATTAATTGAGCCTCAACAATGGATGTATAGAGTAAGTGAAGCTATGAGCAATTTGCTTGACGCTGCTTTATTTTAGCTAGGCTACTGTTGTAATTTCGTGAAGTAAGGTGGAGGGTGATTGAGCTTTAGGAGTAAGCTGGAGGAGCTAATTAATGCTCTAGAGCAGTATAAGGAGGAGCTTTACAAACACTGTTGGTATCCAAGTAGTGGTGAGAGTTTAAAGTGGTGGGCGGGATTCAATAATCCATTTCATATAGCTGTAACAGCTGTATTAGTTGCAATGACTAAGTGGAGCATTGCTGAAAGAGCTTTCAATAGGCTCACGGCCTTAGGCTTAAGCAATCCTGAAGAACTATCAAGTGTAGATCCAATGCGTTTAGCTGAAGAACTTAAAGGAGTGAGCTTTAGAGTCAGGAAAGCTAAAGCCATAGTGAACTTAGCGAAGGCATTTAAGTCGCTAAGCAATAGTGAATCAGTGGAGGAACTTAGAGCTAAGCTTCTAGCAGTAGGCATAGGCCGTGAAACAGCGGATGCAATAGCGCTTTACGCATTCAATAAGCAGACAATACCTGTGTCAAGGCAGACCACTAGAGTTTTCAAAAGGTATGGAGTGCCGGTAAGCTCCTATGAGAGCATGAGGAAGAGCATTGTAGAAGCATTGAACGGAGATCTATATAAGTTAAAGCTCCTACACTCAGCAATGACAGTAATAGCGAGAGAGTACTGTAAACCTAAAAGACCCGTGTGTAAGGAGTGCCCCTTGAAGAATCAATGTAGATCAGCGCTAACTCCACTCCAATTCTAAAGCACTAGCTAAGTTGCTGTATTGAAGCTGCTGTTTTGAGGAATTCAGGGTGCCCCCATAATTTTAGGATAGAGAGCTGTGAGTTAGAGCCGCCTTTAGTAAGTTGAGGCCAGTGATATAGCGATTGATCAACTGACTTCAGTCTCTATAGAGCTTGAACTCGTAAACCCCCATAACTCTAGGCTAGAGCACCAGGCAGTAGCTTGGGAAGAACTAAAGCCCTACTCCGCTTCTTTAAACTCCAGGCAGTGTAAGTCATACACTGTCTAAGAATGCTTCTCCACATGAACATATATAGTTGAACATGGCAATTAGGAATTGAGTGGCTTCTCAAGATAGGTGGAACTGTGAGGATAAAGGAAATAGTTCTTATAGCTGTTCTAGCCTCACTACTGTTGACTTCCTCCATAATCTTACTAACCTATTGGAAGCTCCCTGAAGTTTCTGAAAAGCCGAGGGAGATACGCATAGCGCCTATTCCAACGTTAAAAGTACCCGAGCCTCCTTCAACTGAGCTTCTGCCACAGAAACTACCATGGCTAGTGGAGAAGGGCACTGTGAGAACAGACATGTTTTATGCTGGAGGCATTCCGAGGAAGCCTAAAGTAGTTCTTAAAGTCAATGTTTCTGCAAACATTGGTGGAAAGCTCGCTGAAGCCATTGTTGAAGGCGATAAAGTATTCCTAGCAGATGGCGGGGGAGTATACGCCTTAGACAGAAGTAGTGGAGACCTCATATGGGGAGTTGAAGTATACTCCGACGACCTCGCCCATAGGGCAGTGAGAGGCCCCGGCCCTGCTTCCAAGTGGAGGGCTCTTGGACTCTGGAGGTTTGTGGAGACCTACGGTATTGGAAAATACCTATACGTAGGCACATCATCTTACCTTGATGAGGGAGACGCCTACCTCCTAGCAATAGATAAGGGCAGTGGCGAACTTGTGTGGAAAGTGGAGTTGGAGTCTGAGGAGGGGGCTTCCTCCAAGTCTTCAGTAACATCAAATCTCATAGTAATTAACGGTAGGATATTCGTTGGAAGCATAAGGGATGAAGGATATGTTTTCGCAGTCAGTGAGAGCGGTGAGCTCCTATGGCGTAAGAGTGTCGGGGGGAATGTTAGAGGATTAGCGTGCGGAGAGGGAAAACTGTTTGTTACATCAGAGTATAAAACAAAGCTCTACGCCTTTGATTTAGAGAATGGTGAACTCTTATGGGTTTACGAACACCATGCTGAATTGATGACTCCATCCTATTGGGGAGGGAGAGTAATTACTGTAGATTCCTTAGGAAAAATACTGGCTATCTCAACTAGTGGAGAACTTCTTTGGGAAAAGCCTCTTGGAATAGGGGGAGATGTTGACACTAATTCCTACGTAGCGTTAAGCAATAACTATATATACGCTGTTAGAAGCATTGGTGAAAGGCCGAGAAACCTCTATGTATTAGACTTTAATGGAGGTATTGTAGGAAACTTCACTATAGCTGTTAATGAAGATGGAGGTAGGCCTGCCTCATCTCAAGACGTGATAGTCCTGCCAGTATTGGGAGAGGGTGGTGATAGCAAAGCATACTTTTTGTGGAGAGGCTTCCACAAGCTTAGTGAATTCTACTTCAGTGAGTGTAGTGGCAGCAGCTGGATGCCTAAAGTCAGTATTGCTTATGGAGAGATATTCGTAGTTGCATGTCCAAGCACTCTATATAAGTTAGTTGATGTAGAGAAGCCCACTATAAGCAGCATTGAAGTCTCATATAATGAGACGCTAATCGTTAAGGCCAAGGCCTATGATGAGCAGAGCGCTTTATACAAAGTCCTGCTCGTTTACAGCATAAACAACTCCCAATGGATCTACAAGGAAATGGATGTTGCAACAAGGTACGTAATGGAACCAATTGGAGGGTATGGCTTAGGGGAAGAACTCTACGTCACTGAAGTGCCAGTAGAGATCGCTAGAATAGAGCTCTACGTGATCGCTATAGATAATGTGGGAAACTATGAAGTAACGGATGTCTACGGATATGAAACATTCTATGCAGAAAGTTAATTAGATAAATCCACAACTTATTTTTCATGTAAAACACTCTATTGTTAGAAGCTTTGTAAAACGTTATTCTACGAGATCTATGTAATTCGTTGCGCACATTTCCATGGCTATTCTACGGCGTCTTCGTCTACCTCTACTCGTTTAAATGCATGCCTTAAAGTCTCCACGACTTTAGCTACGACTTCTACATTTTCTTTCCTCTTAACTATCTCTTAACTATTGATTACGTTCTCATGCTCAACTGTTGGGTAGATGTAGAGAACTCCTCACTCTTTAATGAGTCATTTAATATAGTGTTCCTTAAGCATGTAGAGCCTATAACTAGATCATGTGAGTGGAGAGTAAGCGTCCTATATGGCTAAATGCATTAGCTTTGAATAAAGGGGCCTTCCCCTAGTGCGAGGCTTTAGTTTCGGCGTAGTGTCTTCTTTTTCAAACTCTGGAAATACTTTGGGGATTCAATGTGTTTTTAGAAGTTGAAGTGTTTGCCGCACCTCCACATGCTTGGAGGGGAAGTAGGGGATGTAGTAATGTGATTAATGCTTTTAATGAAGTGAGGGGGGTTAAAGCTAGCTTTAAGGCCTTCCCTGAAGTCGGGGATTGCTTAAGCAGTGTTG
>Ga0209080_1000074_pt1 | contig 71765 bp, 73 predicted proteins | sample JNZ110809AmetaG_FD_184123 | JGI IMG/M metagenome (GOLD analysis project Ga0209080, IMG submission 184123) | Hot spring microbial communities from Jinze hot spring, China to study Microbial Dark Matter (Phase II) - JNZ 110809A (SPAdes) (version 3) ...
CTGTTAGCCTAACACCATGATACGGTTTACGTTCAACAAGTCCGTGTCTCTCTAGGTGAGCTAATGTATTAGTTACTGAGCCTGGAACAACTTTTAGTTCCTTTGCCAATTCAGTAGTTCGGACTACCCCCCTCTTACTTTGGAGCTTATATATTGCTTCTAAATATTCCTCTGCTTCCTGTGAAAGTTCCATCACTAAACCCTTCTTGTATAATTACGAGATCTCGTAATCATGTAACTCTATTTAAACCTTTCGAATAGCGAAAATAAACGAAAATTAAATAAATGAATCGGCGAAAATTCATTGAATATAGATTTTTAAGGTAAGGCAGCCTACTTTATGTTCCAATTTTTAATGGCTTTTTGGAGCATCCAAAATTTTGAGTTAATGTAACCTTGCTCAATCACTCCGATCTTTTTATCCTGCAAAATTATTTGCGTAGAAAAACGAACATTTCAATGTTTACATGAAATGCTCCATTTTTATAATATTACAGTTCAAAAATTTAATGAAACATGGATAGACATGATGTTCATTATGAAAGCTTTGGGATTATTTACTCACCTATCACTTGAATTATTACTGTGCGTTTTCTTGGGTGAACGTCTGTTTCAACAAAAAGTATGGATTGCCAGGTTCCCAATTCTACTCTACCCTCAATTACAGGTAAGGTTTTATCAGGTGGTAGAACTATAGATCTCAAGTGGGCGTGAGCATTTTCTGGGTGCATGTATTTTTCACTTTTTGGTGTTAATTTGTTGAGAAAATTTTTAATATCATTTAAAAGAGCATAGTCATTTTCAGTTAAAATTAAAATCCCAGTTGCATGAGGGGCGAACACATGTACTAATCCATTTTTTATACCCGATTGAGTTACGATCTCTTGTACCTTATCAGTTATATCTATAAATTCAATTTCTCCTTTAGTTTGAAATGTATACCTAGCATTAAAAACCTTAAGGTTACTCAACACATTTCACTCCTTTTTCAATGATTAAAGACTAAGTTTTTAGTTTTGAAGATTTTGGTAATGAGTTGTTCTGATCAACATGGAGCAGAGGGGATATGCTTTTGTATACAACTATAATGATGGTCCTCGTAGTACTGAATATACTTAAATAATCATTCCCCAGATAAACACTAAAATAGCTTGTAGGTCTTATTAATGGTGGAAATTCTATGAAGCGCATTCCAACCCCCTTAGCTCTAGGAATTTTTGCTGTTATCCTTTCTTGGCTCGTTTTTACACTTTATCAGTTTGCAAAAGGAATAACTGGTCAAATAGTATACTTTACCGATGTGCCTGGCTCGGTAGGGTTAGGCTTTAGAACTTCTGCGGGATTAATTGCACTTTCAATTATCTCACTCACCCTTTTAGGAAGGGAATTGTCTATACCTGAAACTATTATTTCGTTAAGGTGGATTATTTTATTTGAAGCAATTTACTGGATTGCTTTGTTTCCATCAGCAATTTGGGGTTTCTATTTTCCAGGAGGATTTGGATATACGCGAGAAGTAATCATTACTTCAACAGGTTTGCCATGCCTTTTTGAATCAACGATCCTGCCGGCTTTCCTATTAGTTCTATTTACCAAATTAAAATTAGATAATCCCTACTTTGAGAAAGCTAAATGGACATTAATTTGTGGAACGCTCTACATATTCATTCTTTGGTTTAATTATGCCATGCAATGGGTCGCTGAAATCTTTAGAACTGGGATAGGTTTCATATTGAATTACTCTGTTAATATATTCACTTTTGCCTTAACGGCTATAGGTTTGCTATTAATCGCTTTTTACAGCGCTATTTGCACCAGAAAATATATTAAAAATCCAAATAAATTGAGCTTAAAACAAATAGGCATAACAATCACGGCACTAGGCCTTTATTTTGACATCAACATCCTATTATGGCTCATTTATGGCAGCCCCGGAGGATGGAATCTTTGGCATACATTTTTTATATATCACAACATGGATCTATGGGCAGCAACCATGCCGCTTGCAGGTTTACCCTTAATTTTATATTCAACTCAACTTAAACTTTAGGTTTTTATCTGGTGAGTGAATTTAGTGAAATACATTAATTCGAGTATTATCAATTCACCAAAACAACTTAAAATTCAAAAAATTACATGCATACTCCAAGAAAAATTTAACACTTAGCCCCCTTTTTCGCTCAATAATAGGATGTTGCTAACGTATACAAAAGCATCAACAAGTAGAATGTGAATTCTAGTAACAAAATTATTAAACTTTTAATTTAATTTAATTTTAAACTTAAAATGTAATTAAAAATTAATCTACAGGCATATTTTAAATTTCAAATATTAATTTTATTTAAAGAATAATTTTTAGTAAAATTATAAAAATAATTATAAATTAAACTTAAAATTTCAATTAAAAATGTTTCTATTTATTGGATTAAAAGTTATCTCATTTAAGGTTATTAAAAATTGTTTTATAAATTAAATGTATTTCAACATGTTTGCTTTTTTGATAATTGTCGATGCTTTTGTATACAGATGTATTAAAATTGTTCCTTATAAAAAAAAAGCCTTTTTATGGTGCAATCTATCTCTTCTGAGTCTTATTTTAGTATCGAAGTTTTTGCGAAGTTATGGCCGCCTTTTTGGCATGAAGATTTTCGTCAGTCTCTTCAAGAAGCCCCAGTGAAGACCATGAGTTGGTGGTAGAGGTAGTGGTCAAAAAAGCTTTTTAGAGCTTATTTTCCGTTTTTAGGAAAAAATTAGGCTTTTCGAGATTTCCCATTTACCCATTAAACTTATGTCGGAATATTCAATATTTATTCATAGAATTTCGATATTTATTTTTGGCCTATTTACTAAAACAAACATTTTAAAAGCCCTTAATTGTAAAAATACTTTTTCGTTGTTCGAACGGTTTTTGTTAGAAACATGCTATAATTTTTTATTTAATAGAAGGTTGCTCCTTAATTTTAATTTTATATTTACCTCTATAATGTAATCAAACTTTTTCATAATTATTTTAACTTGAAGGTTATCATACAGATTAAAATTTTAAATTTTCATTTTTAGATCTCCAAAAAATATGTTTTATATAATGTAACTAAAAAGTATATTAATTATTTAATTTTGACACTCACTATCATACGAGCATCCTTATTCAATTTATTGTTTAATTAAAAATTTTTCTATAAATTAACTTAAAAATTAAATTTATTGTAACCTAAACTGATGGCGACGTAATGCCTTTTAATGTAATTTAAGTGTCGCATATTTGAAGAACTATTATTGAGTATTGTCGTTAATAATGAATTATTCACCTTAACTGTTTTAAACAAAATCTACTATTTCCTTTGGGGGTATACGTTATGAGTAAATACGTAGATAAGGATGCTATTCGACGATGGCGTAGGAGAGGTTTCTATAGCGAAAATGTCTTAGTAAAACTATTACAGGGTAGAGGCTATAATGCGGTTCGTATTCCTGTGAGTAATCCGAGTCTCAATCCGCTTCCTGATGTTATCGCAAGAAAAGAGCAACACATATATGCATTTGAGGTTAAAAACGCCAGCTACTACGCCTATTTCCCCAAGAAACAAATTGAAAAGCTGTTCCGTTTTCTTGAAGAACTTATCCCTCTGGGGAGAGAGTATAAGCACGCTATCGTAGCTGCACATCTTGGTAAAAAGTGGGTTTTCAAAAAAATTGATTGGGAAAGCTGGGAGAAAGGTGAACTCCCAGATAAGGTTAGAGTGCTAAAAAGAGATAGAGGCAACTTCAAGCCCTAAAGTTTTTTAATCTGTTATGGGGATTATACAAGTAAGTTTTTGAACCTTTAGTTGAATTATTTCTAGATGTATGTTTAACTGGTTATTTACGTATTACAAATTTTTTTACCATCACTGAAATCACTTGGTTATTCACCAGAAGTTAAGAAGCGACAGGCGCATGTCATCTATTCTCATGAAAAATAGGAAGAGCGTAACGAAATGAATTTAAAAACCTGCTTTTTGATTTTGTAATTAAAAACTTATCGGGGGATGTTTATGAGCGATGAGATAAAAGGTATAATTGTGAATTATAGAGTAGGTCCTAAAACTCAAAGGTCAAAGGAATGCCTAGTGCAGTTTACTCATATACGCGCTCCTTGGGAGGCAAATCGGTTAATTGGACGTAAAGTTGTATGGATTTGCGGCGAAAAAAGGATTATCGGTAAAATTGTAGACACACATGGTAGAAAGGGTCTGGTGAGGGTTAGATTTAGAAAAGGCTTACCTGGGCAAGCTTTAGGAAGTACAGTTGAGTTAGTTGGGTAACAATAATCGTTAACATTATTTTTGATAAAAGTTATGCTTTTGAATTTTTTTAAGAAGACGTTCAGCAGTTTTTAGGTCTGAGGGTGTGTTAATGTTAAAGAAAAATGTCAACTTTGGATCAAATTGTTGAAGTGTTAAGGTAGATATATAACGTACTCCTCGTAACCTCTCAACCATAGAAAGTAGGGATGTTTGACCACCGTTGAAAGCTGCTTCTGCTGCCACGGTGGCTGCTTTTACCTTATATGCTGCATGAAGTGGCTCAATGTGTCCATCAGGCCATCGAGGTATGACTGCATTACGGTTAATGCACAAGTCCAAAATTAGGGCGAGTACATTGCTTGATAATAATGGAGCGTTGTATGAAAGAAGAAGAGCCAAATCTCCTTTAACTGCTTTAAATCCTGTTAAAGCCCCTGCTAGCGGAGTTAGGGGGTTATTTTCATTTACAACAATCCTTATGTTAGGTAAAATTTTGAATTTTTCTATTTGAAATTCTGAACTTACGACAACAATTACTTCATCTACAAGGCTACGAACAGCATCTATAGCGTAACTAATGAGGGGTCTTCCTGCTAGCGGAATTAAACCTTGGTCAAGTTCCCTTGAGGATCCATCCGTAAGGATTACTGCCGAATTACCCAATAAGATTATTCTCCAGCCTAGAGTATATAAAGAATAAATGAGCTAAGATAGTTAAATCTGTTTTGTAAAACATCCTTACATCTCCTTAATTTTAATAATTATTTTATTTATGATGTCAGCGAAAGGGTGATTGGGTTTTTCATGAACAAAAATAGTTTTACCATAGGCTTTTATAATATCGCAGAAACATGGAATAGCTGCCAATAAGTGAACACCATATGTCTCCTTAACCATTTGTTGAAGCTCTTCTTCGTGGGCTAGGGGCTCTTCGTACATAACTTTATTTAGAATAAGTCCGGTCTTTTTTTCAAATATATCATATAATTCTCGTAACATTTTCCTTGTGCCTGAAGCATCTGATTTATCCATTGTCGTGACTACCAACACTATATCTGCAGCTACTATAGCGTTTATAGAAGAATATTGTAGCCCTGGGCTAGTATCCATCACTATATACTCAAATTTTCCACCACTTAGCAGGGAATTCTTCAGCGATAGCAACTTTGTAAGGGCTTTCATCTCCCATTTCCTATCCTTTGAAGACATATCACGTATAGCCTCTAGTGATGGGTTCGCCAGGGAAGTAAAAAAGCGGTTCTCAACCGCTATTCTATGGCTCATATTCATTATGGTTTTCTCCACATCGCATATTCCATTGAGGTAATCATTAATCCAATACTTCATGTTTTCAATACCTAGTAGAGAAGCGAGACTCGGAGCGCGAAAATCAAGATCCATAAGGCACACTTTTTCGCCTTGTTTAGCTAGTGCAGCAGCCAAGTTTGTTGATATTAGAGTTTTGCCTGTTCCACCTTTATATGAGTGAACAGCTATCATTTTACCCATGATATATGACTCCTACTTTTCTATGTAAAAGTAGGCTTTTCTACCTTTTCTTTCCTTCTTTAAGTATCCCATTATTACAAGCTGATTTAAATAAGCACTTTCAACAGCCCTTGCTCTATGGGTATGCTTAGCAACTTCCTCCGCTGTTGCCCGTCCAAGTCTACATACAGTCATAGCGGTTTTCCTCAAGTGGTCAGGCATTGAAAGCAACGTCATAACATCTAATGGGGTATCTGGTGTAAGGACATTAATATCATTCCTTTTTCCGTGTTTTTGGAGTTCAATCATTATTTCTATTTTTTCATTTAATCTCTCAAGAGATTCTCTTATTTTTTCTAACACTTTAAGGGAATCTCTGCTTAAATTCTCCTGTCCAGTCAAATTATTCCCCTGAACTTGTTTTACATATATACACGAGTAATAACGAAAATGCTTTATTAAGTCTTACGAAATTCTCATCATGATTACCGAACAGGTACTTACTCTAAAATAATTAAATAGAAAATCGTGGAATAATAAGAATAACCATTTTGCGATTCTAAATAGCTAATGTTGATGAATGAGCGAGAAAAGCGGTTGAAGAAATTCTAGGCTAGTACGGCGGGGGTCTTCTAGGTTCTTCTTCTATAATTGGTAAGACCTGTTTAAGCTCCCTGAAGTATTTGAGAACTGTAACACCTCGTTGAGTTATAGCGTATACAACGCGCTTTTTGCCAACAGCTTTCTCTTCTACAAGTCCTTGTTTAATTAAAAAGTCTAGATACTCTTTGAGAACGCTACAATTCACGTTAGCTTTATACATAATATGCGTTAGTTTTGTAGGCCCCCTCTGGGCAAGCACCTTCAGGATATCAATATACATCTCAAGTTTTGACCTTCTCATCATCTAAACCTCTTAAACTAACTATTCCCCCAAATTTATATAAAGCTTTTATGGATTTGAACTACTGCTTTTCTTTTGATGTATCCTAATTAAAACCTTAATCCTATTGCAGAATGCTGTCACTAAATCATCCACTAATATTTGTTGAAACTCGTTTGGAAGGATAGACATGTCTTCCCTAAGTGCTTCAGTCATCTTTGCGATTAATATCTCTCTATCCCTAGGGGGAATATCATATTCCAACGGTTATCGCCACCGCTTAAGGTTAAAGGAAGGGAGCATCCTATTTAACTAGCTTATGAAGCCAAAATATAGATTCAGAATTCACATTTTAATCAAAAAATAAATATCACAGTTGTACATCATGCGTTATGCTTTTATCCCTGTGATGATATTTTATGTTAGCCGGATGAAGAGAAGGCATTAGGTTGACCTTTTCGGGATGAAATCTCAGAGTTACTCAGACGGCATAACCACACTTACTCTGCTAATTTTTTCCTCGCCGAGGTTATATATCCCGTATGCCCCGTCATTAAAGTTTGCGGCCTCACTCTTCCCCTTTCCGTTTGCATTCCACGGGTTAGACACTCTATTGTCTCTATATTAATAAAGCAGTTCTCTTTAAGAGCCTCAACAGTCTGCACTACTTGATCTATAGTTGGACTAAAGGATACGAAAGTTCCACATGGTTTAAGTGCATAATAAGCATGTGGAACTACCTGCCAAGGTGTGGCCATATCCAAAATCACTGCATCAATATTTCTCTCATCTATTCCAGCTGTTATATCCTTATTTTTTAGCTCAACAAAATCGATCAAGTTTGCTCTCCTAAGATTTTTTTCCGCTATCTCTAAAAACTCCTTCCGCAACTCATAACTATACACACGCCCATTAGGCCTTACATAATAGGCTAGAGCTGTTGTTAATGCACCCGTACCTGTTCCCGCTTCTACAACATGGCTCCCAGGACCTACCCCGCTGAGCATGATGATGAGGGCTATATCCTTGGGATATATTATCTGAGTCCCCCTGGTCGACTTCATAATGTAATCGCGAAGTAATGGCCTAAGGACTATAAACTTGACGCCTAAGCTGCTAGCAACGGTAGACCCATAATCCTTTCCTATAAGAGATTCAATATTAATAAATCCTTTATGGGTGTGGAGGATTTTTCCAGCTTCAACCTTAACCAAGTAAGTTCGCTTAGAGTCTAAGTATAGGAGGACATAGTCGCCCTCTTGTACAGATTTGTTCTGCAACATTATTCCCCTACTTTCGAGTTAAGACCTATCTAAGAATTTAACCTAAATTCATTTAAGTTTAAGTGTATCTAAGTGTAGGGGGCGCACGTAATATTTATCTCATAGAACGAATGGATCGCTGGTATAGATAAACAAAATATGCCAGAGCAAAAAACGATGTAGCTATTTCAAAGGATAATACTATAATGTTTTTCTCGGTTGCCATAAAGTATCCCTGATAAAGAATATCTAGAAAAACTAACATTTGAAGAAATATTGCCCCTCCTAAGCAACTTAAACCTAGGCTATGGATTAGTATAAGTAGGGGCTTTATCCTCATTGACTTCATTGGCCCTCATAAAGATAACTAAACGCTCTGTTGAAAATTATAAGCTCTATGAATCATAAAGCAATATTCAAAATATGTATATAAGGGTCCTATTCGATTTTATATTCCTCACCTTGCTTAACAATTATAGTCTCACTTTTAAGGTCTTTCACAAATTTAGAAAATAAATGAGCATTCTCTGTGTGAATTGGAAATATTTTGGCGGCGCCTACCTCTTCCAAGATCTTCCTTAGCGAAAAAGGCATAACATGCCCTGATACATGAATGTGATACTGAGGCAAGCCATAATGCCTAAGCCAATTTAAAAGTCTTTCAAGATCTATTTCCATTTCCTCATTGAAAGGCTCTGATGATGATGAAATGTAGCAGCTCCCGGGTATTGGCTTAATTTCTACAAGTTGCTCTAAATCGTAAAGAGATATAGATAAAATAAGTTCAGATTGCTTTTTTGAAGCTTCTTCACCGCTTATGACTTTTTCATGATAATTCTCAACAATTTGCCGTTCCCACTTCCGTAAAGTTTTATTACCATCGGTTTTCTTTGATTTCCAAAAGATCAAAATATGTTCATCATCAAGATCGGGTATTGCGAGACCTTTATCTTTACGAAGAACTTCCATTAAATAGGCTTGCCTAGGGGAAATAGCAAGATAACGATTATTTTCAACAGCTACTTGATAAAAAGAGTTTAACCTATCTATGTCAGTGCATGCAAACTCTGCAAGCACAATTCCTTTAGCCTGATGTATAATATTACCCAATTTAGTTTTGACTTCATCTTCTGACGAAATATAAGCACCAGTCATGTTGGTGGCTTCTGTTATTATAGCTACAGGCTTTGCTTCAACAGCTTTTTCAACAAAATCATGGGTTAGATAGGGCTTGGCTCCATGGGTTCTGAAATCTCCGGTATAAATAATGGCACCTCTCGATGTGTAAATAATGAAGCCATAGGCTCCCGGGACGGAATGATCCACATGAATGGGCTCAACTTCTAACCCATCTATGTTTATTTTATCTCCAGTTCTAAAGGACCTGAAATTTATGTCATCTACATTAAACTCTAGATCTGTTTTTCTAACTTCCCCGAAAGCTTGAAGTATGAGCTTGGTTGTTTCCCCACAATGCACAGGAATTTCGCGTTTTATAAATGACAAGTAGGCTGAATGATCCATATGGCCGTGAGATATAAAAACAGCATTAACTTGCGCTTCCCCCTTATCGAAGAAATATACTCCGTCAATTTTAGGCAAGATTCCAAGTTCTATAAGGCTTTTTTCACTCCTTGGAGAAAGCAATGGCGGTGAGTAATACTTCCTTTTGAGGTTAAAAGACATGCCAAAATCAAAGAAAACTTGAACATCTCTGTCCTTTACTAAAACTTTGTTTCCTCCAATTTCGTCAACCCCACCATAAAAAATGATAGCCGTGTCAGGTCTTGCCACACTACATCACCTTTCAAATTTCTGACACATCTTGGAAATAGTAATTATCACATGCGGCAAAACTAAAGGAACAAAAACCCTAGCATATTTAGATTTTCCAGCTTCTCGAACTGTTTTTTCGCTTCCTCCAGCCTCTATATAGCCCTTGATGAATTCTAAAGTTACTAATTTAACCCGTTCTATTCCGTCAAACATCTGGGTGTAGCGGCCAGAATAGTAAAGGAATTCAGCTACATCCCAGGCTTTGTCGCCATTTCTTGAGGCTTGTTCAAGATCTAGGAAGTATATTCTTCCATCTTTTGCAAGAAGCATATTTTCAGGCTTTGTATCTCCCAAAGTTATGCCTAACGCGTGGATCTTGGCCATGTTTTCGCCCACTCTACGGATTACCTTTAAATCCTTCTCAATATCTTTTTCAGATGATTCCCCTCGCATAATCCGCTTTACCACTTTCTCAATGGTTTCTCCTTCAACGTATTCCATACAAACTAATTTCCCAGCCGGGTTCATGCCAATAAGCATCGGAACGGCGAAACCCCTAGAGTATAAAAAGCGGTTTATAGAGCACTCTTTTTCAAGTCTCTTCCGTCCCGAGAGAGCAAAGTTTTTGGTTCCTATAGTCCACAGGCTTAGTGGAACCCATTTAAATCCCGTCCAATCCCTAAAACTTTTAATAACCACCTTCTTTTCATTCCCATTTCGTGCCGCCCTTACTAAGTAGACGTCATTAAAAATTCCACCTATCTTTTCCACGTTTAATTCATTTAAATCTGCAGATAAAGCTTTTTTTGCAAGATTCTCCAAACCTAAGCTTGTTGCTATTGAAGTTAACCCATTGGCAGTGGAGATAAACAAGTAAGCTTTTGAATCCTCAAGCATGTATTGTTGCTCATTATCTCTTAAAGGGAATAACTTAAGGGCTTGACTTTGAGATAGAAGCTTGAAGACTTGAGGCAAAATACCAAATGTTAGCAGGAGAAACGCTCTATTAATCGACTTGAATATTTTCATAAAGTAATTCCTACGTGTTTTTACTTTATCTGCAAAGTCTGAAGAGATTCTTATGTAATCATTTAAATATTCAATAACGCCTTTCTTTTCCAGAATATTTAACACCTTATTATAGCCTTCTAGAACGCGTTTAAATTTTTCATCCCTGAAATTCTTACTTAAGAAATTTGAAACATCATATATGAGCAGTGGAAATAGACGCGCTCTACTTGTAAGGGCCTCTACGACGAAGTATTCTGGTTTTATGTATAGCTCAGATGATAGCTCTGGAAACTCGAGAATGAGATTTACAAGAAGTTCGTATAGAAATCTATACTTTAGCATAATTTCCAGTTTTTCTAAATATTTTCTGCCGTAAACAGGCACATATGGAAGAGCTAAATTAATAGCAAGAGCATCGCCTAAGAAGCCTTCTCGAACATCTTTTTCAAAGATTTTTTTATCAACTGCTTGAATGAGTACATATTTTCCGTTGATTACTCTTATGTAGCTAAGTAAAAGAGGTTGAAAGCCATCAATTACTAATAAAACACTAACATATTTTTCTCCATAACATAGTCCTAGAGAGTGATACCCGCATATACAGGCTCCCAATATCTGACGTTGGTCAGCAATATCTCTACATAAATCCAAAATTCGTGTAGCTAATTTATTGAAGTTTTCATTCTTCAGGTTCATCAGTCACCGTGATAATACAGCTATTGGAATTAATAATTGTTTGAAATCAATCTGAACGCATGTTTTTCAGCATTTGCAATTATTTTTTCTTCATCTAAGTATTTCAATTGTCGATTCTCCATAAGTATCTTGCCGTCAACTATAACAGTGTCTACATCACTTCCACGGACAGAATATACTAGGGCTGCATATATATCATGTATTGGTCTAATGTGAGCGGCTGAAAGATCTATTAAAATAATGTCAGCTTTTTTCCCAACCTCCAAAGAGCCTATTTCTTTCTCTAATCCAAGAGCTTGAGCACCATTAATAGTGGCCATTCTTAAAACTTCATTCGCCCGAATGACTGTTGGGCTTCTATAAGCATGCTTTTGTAATAAAGCCCCAAACTTTATGGTTTCAAAAATGTCCAACGTATTATTGCTAGCTGGCCCGTCAGTTCCCAGGGCTACATTAACTTTTAAATCTAGCATTTCCTTAACCCTGGCTACGCCTAATCCTAACTTCATGTTAGAGACAGGTACATAAGCCACATTAACACCCTTATCTGCAAGGATACGTAAATCTTTAAGAGACAAGTCTATGCAGTGAGCTGCAAGCGTTTGTTCGTTAAAAATGCCTAAATTATTTAAGAACTCAGTTTCGCTTTGGTTATAACTGGTTTTAAGTTGCTTTGAAATTTTCTTGTCTTCTGCTAGGTGAATGTGAATTCCTAGACCAAATTGGTTTGCGGCTTCCTTAACTTTAATGAGAAGTCCTGGGCTGCAGCTATAGGCAGCATGGGGGCCGAGCATGGTTTTAACTCTACCATCTGCATAATCTCTAAACTTCTCTGCAAAACTAATGCTTCTCTCAAGCATTTTCTCGCCTAAGGCTATATTCCCTGCCTCAATTATTCCCTCAGCGAGTACAGCCCTTAAGCCGCTCTCCTTAACAGCTTTGGCGACAGCTTCTTCATGAAAGTACATGTCAGCAAAACATGTTACACCACACTTGATCATTTCAACACATCCAAGAAGGGCGCCTGCGTAAATGTCATCTGGCTTTAGCTTAGCTTCTAGAGGCCATATGTCCTCTTTAAGCCACTTTTCTAGAGGCTTATCCTCAGCAAGTCCTCTAAATAATGTCATAGCTACATGGGTATGACAATTTATTAATCCTGGGAGTGCAGCTTTCCCATTAGCGTTTATACGTTTCTCCGCCGTAAAATTTGCCGCTTGATTTCGGCGTCCTACAAAAACTATGCGGGTATCCTTCACTGCTATGGTGCCATCCATAATTACTTCAGGGGGTACTACTTGAATGATTGTGCATCCTTCTATTATGAGGTCAACATGTTGGCTACACAACATGGTTCCCAAAAATACTAAGAGCGAAAATTGAATATAACATATGTGATTTCAAAATTAGCTACTTTTCTCTCTTACAATATTTAGAAAAGTTGCGCTGCATCTCTCATCTTCTTTATGGTTCATTCTTAAATTCTCAGCAACGCCTATCTTCCTGCATATTATGCTCAAGGATTCCTCGGCGAAATTTAACAAACTGCGCCCCTCATGAGTTAGCCTATATACCTTCCGAGGCCTTTCACGACTCATGTCCCATTCGCTAGTTACATAGCCACTTTTCTCCAGATCATTAAGAAGGGGATAGATTGTGCTTGGCCCAAAATATACACCGAATGTTCTACGAATGCTCGTTATTATTTGGTAACCATGCATGGGTTTTGATCTGAGAAGTTGCAGAACTATTAAGTCAAGCAAACCCTTCATAAGTTTAACTTGAATATTTCTTATATTGCTCATTTATCACACCCTTCCAAATATTCTGAATTTTTAATTTATTACTTATCAAGACTCTATAAATCCTAAACAGCCATATAAGGGCTCATACATAAACCATGCATATAGATGTGTAAATTGACTGCAAAGTAGTAGTTAAATAAGCAAGATATACTTTCAAACAGTGTTCAATATAGGCATGATTAGACAAATGGTGTATCAATGAGCAAACTGTTCAACAAATAATCACAAATTAACAGCCAAAAAAGAGGAGCGATGAAAACGGTACATATCTTGACAAAAATATTTTAGGCAAAGAATAACTATTTTCGTTAAGTTTAAGGTGAAAAAGGTATTGAGTGAGAAACTCGCTGAAAAAGCACTAGAAATTTTGTATGAAAGAAGTGAAGAAGCTCTTAAAAAAGCTAAGGAATTGATGCTGAGTGAAAAAATTGGATGTAAAGAGGTTTATGAGGGTATAGAATACTATACATCAACTTGGAATGATACTACTCGCCCTGGTTTGCTTGCCTTAGCATGCGAATCTGTCGGCGGAAATTTGAAAAAAGCTATACCATTGCAAACAGCAATGCTCCTAATAGACGCCGCAATGGACATACACGACGACATCATCGATAAGTCGAAAACAAAAGGCTCAAAAGAAACCCTTTATGGAAAATTCGGCGAGGAAATAACACTACTCATTGGAAACACATTCTTAGTTAAAGGCTTTCACCACCTCCATAAAGCAACAGAAAAAATGCCAGCTACCATGAAAAAGGCAATAATCTCCTCAGTAAAAAACTTCCTCATCGAAGTTATAGAAGCTCACATAAAAGAAAGCATTCTAAAAAAAGATAAATGGAATGTCGATCCTCTAACATACCTTAAAATCTTGGAACAAAAAGCAGCTGACATAGAAGGCCACATGAAAATAGGCGCCATCATTGGCGGAGGTACAGCAAATGAAATAAAAGCAATCAGCAAGTATGGAAGATACATAGGCACTATCCTAATGGTAAGATCTGAAATAATAGACGTTTACGAGGCAGATGAATTGAAAAATAGAATCGAACGTGAGTGTCTGCCATTACCAATACTCTATACTTTGAGCAATAAGAAGTACCAAAGAGATTTACAAAATTTTTTGTTAGGTCAAAAAATAAACGATAATGTCATAAACAAGATCCTAGAAATAATTTACGACATAAATACGTATACCCCTTTAAGAAAGTATCTAGAAAAAATTCAAAAAAAGGCTCTGGAAACTCTTACTTATATTCAATATAGAAATCACTTAAAACTTTTCACAGAAGCCGTAATGGAGGATCTATAAAAAAAGGAGATTAAACGATTTATATGACTAATCTCACAGGTTTATTCCTAACAACCTTGCCTTTAACAGCCTTCACCGTTCTCCCTCCGTTACTGTGTTTATGTTCAACAGAAAAACTTATAATTTTTGCGAAAATTTAAAAAATAGCACTTATTTCGAATCCATATTTAATGTACGTTAAAGTTACTAACCCCTAATTGAAATATTGTTTTGAGAACTAAAATGTTAAAAATAAGCTTTAAAGAATTGTTTCCACCATCATTTTTATTAATAAACACTCTTGCATTAATAAATCTTACATGGTTCGTTATACAGGACGTGTTTCAAAACATCCCTTATGTGGCTTTTTTCTATTATTTTTCCATAGTGGTTTCAGGTTTCATTGGAATTTTTTTGTTGCGTGAAAAACTAAGGTCAAGAAACAATTTGCTCTATGTAACTTTAATCGGTGCATTATCATACACAATATTTTCGTTTACTCTAGAAAATGGGTTAATTGCAATCATATCAACCATTGTTATTGGGGCCTCTTTTGGGTTAACAACTCCAATATATTTATCATTTTCTGCAGTTTATTCAGAAATTGAAAAACGCGGGCGTTTTTGTAGCTCTTTGTTTTTCTTTACTCAGTTTTTTATAGTTGCAAACTGTGGATTATTGAGAACACTTAATACGTTAATAGTGCTGTTAGTAATGGCTGGTTGGAAAACGGCTAATGCTATTGCTTTACTGTTTTGCAAATCTGTGATGGGCTCGTTGAAGACGGTACCTCATATGAAGAATGCTATTAGAGGTAGATTATTCTTTTTATACTTTGTTCCATGGCTTATGTTCTGTTTAGTGAACTATATAGAGGGGCCCATTATTCATCATTTTTTTGGAAATGAGATATTCCAAAGTTACTTGATGATGGGTGCATCTTTGGCCGGGGTTTCAGCTTTTTTGGGCGGCTTCATTTGTGACTTTAGGGGGCGAAGGATGGCTGGCATATTAGGTTTTGTTTTGCTTGGGCTAAGTTATGGAATTTTAAGCTTTTTTTATAGCTTTGATATAGTTAAAACCTTTTTCATTGTTATTGAGGGTATTGCTTGGGGAATTTTGTATGTTACTTTTGTTTTTGTAATTTGGGGTGATATTTCTGAGGGAGATGATAAAGAGATATATTACTTCTTAGGGAATCTTCCCTTTTTGCTATCCAATGTTATTTATTTTTTTGCCGAAAAATTTAAAATAGCTGAAATCATTGCGGTATCTGCTTCTTTTTCTGTAGCTAGCTTTTTCATTTTTTTGGCTGTTGTTCCTCTTCTTTATGCTCCTGAGACTTTGCCTGAGCGGGTTATTCGGGAGAAGGAGCTTAGGAGTTATGTTGAGAAGGCTAAGCGTCTTGCGGAGAAATATTCTTAAGGTTTTTGTTGGTATTCATGTTTATGTTCTTTCATGTTATATTGACTACGTCTTGTAATTTGGAGTGCCGTTATTGTTTTGGCGAGGCTTCTCTTGATTTTTGTGAGGAAAGTTTTAATGGTTTAACTCTTGACTACTCCTTGCCTAGAAATTTGGCTTATGATCTTAATGATTTAAGGCGTTTCTGCAGTTTAGATCCAAATTGTACTTTGATTTTCTATGGAGGAGAGCCTCTTTTATGCATGGATGATATGTATCGCGTGATGGATAATGTTCCAGCTAAATATTTCGCTATTCAGACAAATGGTTTACTATTGGATAGACTTAGGCCTGAATATCTCAATCGTTTTAGCGTTATTCTAGTTTCTATTGATGGTGATGAAGCTTTAACAGATTATTACCGTGGAGCTGGCGTATACCGCAAGGTTGTTGGGAATCTTAGGCATGTCAGGCGTATGGGCTTTAAAGGCGAGATTATCGCTAGGATGACTGTTATGGAAGAAACAGACATCTATAGGCAGGTATTATGGTTGCTGAGTAATGAAGATTTCAGTTTTACTTCAATCCATTGGCAGCTTAATGCAGGGTTCTGGAATGACTTTAATAGACGAAAATTTAAGGAGTGGAGTGTCAAAAGCTATAATCCAGGCATTCGCCGCCTAGCTAAGTTCTGGGTAGATGTTATGGAATCCAGGGGGGTAGTTTTAAAGCTTTATCCTCTGCTAGGGATAGCTCAATCGCTATTATACGATGAGCGCTGTAGTCCCCTTAGATGCGGTGCTGGCTGGATAAACTATGCCATCCAAACAGATGGCCACATTATTCCATGCCCGAGCATGTGGGGTATTCGTGAATACTATGTTGGCCATATATCAACTGCAAATCCATTAAAACTAAGGAGGATTCAAATGGGTGAGCCATGCGTAAACTGCAACATTTACGGATTATGCGGAGGAAGATGCCTATACGCTAATGTAACGCGGCGATGGAGCCCAGAAGCCTACAAGCTAGTGTGCGAAACCGTAAGAAACCTTATAGATTCCGTAGAATCACAAATTCCAAGAATAAAAAGTCTAATCAGCAGGGGTATAGTTAACGTGAAGGATTTTGAATTCATGAAGTATGTGGGATGCGAAATAATTCCATGAGTTAATCTATACGTCAATAAACATACATTTTGCCATATGGCCTATATGATGCTGGGACAATCTTTACAAATTTCGTGTTCATGACTTCATCTAAATCCAGGTCAAAGTGGCTACAGTAATCCTTAAGGCAGGTTTCAAGAATCTTCTCATCTTCATTAGTAATTTCACTAAAAGTTGCTTCTTTGGCAATTTGATGCTTTTCAACAGATCCTCGAATGTATATTACTCCACCATGCATACCTGTTCCAATAAAGTTACCTACTACACGTTCATTAACTCCCAAACCTAGAATAATTAAAACTCCCCCAGCCATATACTCGCCGAGAAAATCCTTTGCTGTTCCTCCTACAATAATCACGGGCTTTTTATCTCTATACGCTTTTAGATGTACGCCCACTCTATAGCCTACATCACCTCTAATGTATAATTTTCCGTTTTGCATGCTATATCCAAGGACGTCACCTGCGTCTCCATGAATTATTACTGTGCCATTGCTCATAGTATTGCATACATGATCCTGAGCATTAGAGTTAACAATTATTGTTGGGCCGTCCATAAAAGCGGCTAGGTCGTTCCCAGGAACACCGTCAATGGTTATAGTTACGTCACCCCTAATGCCTGTTCCTATAAATCTATGTCCATTTACCCTCTTTAACAGGATTTCCTTTACACCACTAGCTACAGCGTCTTTAATCCTCCTGTTTAACTCTATCGAACGCAACCCCTTAGCATCTATAATGGCTTTATCCATCACTTAGAACCCCCTAGTTAAAATATCCAAGTATACATAACCTATCTACCCGCTGGTAAAATTCCAAGGATTTCAAGCTCCTTATCACTCAATCCTATTCCCCTAAGTTGCAGTCTATTTCCCCTTAAGCTTTCAATGGAGTTCATACCCATGGCTCCAAGGATCTCTTTAAGCTCTAAAGTCCATGCATTGAGAAGGTTCACCAAACGCTTTGCAGCAATCTTCGGATTAAGTCTCTCAACCAAGGATGGGTCTTGAGTAGCTATGCCCCAATTACATTTTCCAGTATAACATTTCTGGCACATATGGCAACCCATAGCTATAAGCGCAGCTGTGCCTATATAGACGGCATCAGCGCCTAATGCGATAGCTTTAGCTACGTCAGCACTACAGCGAATCCCACCAGACGCTATTATTGATATTTGGTTTCTAATACCCTCCTCCCTGAGGCGATCATCCACCGCTGCTAAAGCAAACTCTAAAGGTATACCTACGTGATCCCTTATAACTAACGGAGCTGCTCCGGTTCCCCCTCGAAAACCATCTATAACAATGAAGTCAGCTCCAGCCCTAGCTACTCCAGATGCTATGGCTGGAGAATTATGTACAGCAGCAATTTTAACTCCCACTGGTTTAGAATAGTCTGTTGCCTCTTTCAAGGCATCTATTAATTGCTTAAGATCCTCTATTGAGTAAATATCATGATGAGGCGCAGGAGATAAAGCATCAGTTCCTATAGGTATTTTCCTAGTTCTGGATATGGCCTCAGTTACTTTTTCGCCTGGAAGGTGCCCCCCTATTCCGGGTTTAGCACCTTGGCCAATTTTTATTTCTATAGCAGCGCCTGTACTTAAATAATCTAAGTCAACGCCAAATCGTCCAGATGCAACTTGAACTATGATGTTTTTACTATACTCATACAGGTCTTGTGGCAGGCCGCCTTCTCCCGTATTGCAATAGGTCCCAACTTGTTCAGCAGCCATTGCTAAAGCCTTTAGAGCGTTAATACTTATTGCTCCATAGGACATTGCCGCAAAGAGTATGGGCGTATCCACCTCTAACTGGGGGGCAATAGTAGTCCTAAGCTCTATGTCATCATCTCTAAATTCGAGTCGATCAGGCTTTCTCCCAATGTATGTTTTAAGTTCTATTGGCTCCCTAATGGGGTCTATTGATGGATTTGTAACTTGGCTCGCATTTAACAGCATGTGATCCCAGTAGATTGGATATGGTTTATCACAACCCATGCCAGTTAACAATACTCCTCCGCTTTCAGCCTGCTTGTAGATATTCTTTATCACATCAGGTGTCCAGTAATGGTTACTTTTGAAAACATCAGAATTTTTCTTCACAATTAACGCTTTTGCCGGGCATAAGGCAACACATCTGTAGCACCCTACACACTTAGAATTATCAGAAATTATAGCGTCATTTTCCTCTATGTAGCTGAAAACCTCAAAGGAGCACTGTTTAATACATGTTAAACATCGAGTGCATTTCTTAGCATTCCATTTGATAATGAATTCGGGCGGGATAAAGCTCGACATTTAACTTCCTCCTTAAAAGGCAAATAACAGGCTTCCCTGCAACTGGGCGCCAAATTTTCTCAGGTTTTTCACAAATTTCCCGTATTGCAGCTTCTTCGCTGGCCAAGTATAAGGTGCTATTTTTACGCGCTGCGACTAAAGGTCTAAGTTTGATTCGATCACTTAAACCGATCATTCCTCCACTGAACCCGAGAATCATAGTGAAAGGACCATTAGCTAGAGCACTCCCATACGTTAATCGTATTGCTTTTAAAAGCTCCCTCTCTTTCTTGGGAAGTTGAGATATCTGCTCCCAAAAAGGAGGCGCTAATGCAAAAGCGGCTATGTGTATTGGCAATTTATGTCTTCGAGTTAATAAGTCGGCAAGGTATACAAGAACTTCAGAGTCCGTAAGCAAGCTACACTTATAGCCAAAATTTTCCACATACCTTCTATTAGTGCCGTAGGACGATAGTTCTCCGTTATGTACAACTGAAAAGTCTAAGAGGTTGAATGGATGAGCGCCACCCCACCATCCAGGGGTATTCGTTGGAAAACGCGTATGAGCAAGCCACATATAACCCTCATATTCATCAATTCTATAAAATTCTCCAACATCCTTCGGAGAACCCACTGCTTTAAAAACACCCATGTTTTTACCACTTGACATAACGAAAGCTCCATCCACAAAGGCATTAACATATGTTACAAAATTCACAACAAGTTCATCTCCCATCATATCTGGACAATTTTTTGGCTTAAGGAAATACCTCCATAATTCAGGCGGGTTATTTATAGAAATAACCCTTTTCGTAGGGATTCTCTCTGAAACCTCCATTTCGAAATTTTCGTCAATTAGTTGCTCAACTGTTTCTCTAGATCTGTGATGATAGTACATTAAATGAAGGGCGTAGTAATTCCTATACTCCGGGTATATTCCATAACCAGCAAAACCAGCCCCTAATCCATTACCCCGCTCATTCATGGCTGAAATAAATCGTAATACTGTTTCTCCATCAATTGAAAAACCTTCTTCATTAATGATCCCACATAAACCACACGCGCTAATATCTTTTTCAATGGCTTTTGAGCACATATGCATCACTAGGATATAGGTAAGTGATTTCCTATTATATTTTCACAATCACATATAAACCTTGCCATTTAAGGATACAGTAAAGTTGTCGTCTTTAAAAATTACAATTTTTAGGGAAAAATTTAAAAAAAGTGTATTGTTAGTTAAGAATTTGTTCTATCGCGTCTAGTTCGCATTCATGAGGCATTGGTATACCTGTAACTTTTGATGCTCGTTCTGTTAATGCCATGAGATCGTTTCTGTTTATTAGGTTTAACTTGAACTTTCTTGAGCCTGCTAGAAGTTGTTGTAGACTTACTCCAATTCTGTCCTGGAGGTAGCTGTATAGCCCAACAGCGCTCCAGGGTATATTCTTGAATTTCTCGCCAAATTTAGCTTTAAGTTCAGATGTGCATCTAAAGAACTTTTCTGGCGTCTCACCATATTCTTGAGCAAATTTAGGTGGGAGTTTTCCTTTTTCTGCAAGTTCTACAAAGTATTTTGCCTTCATTACAGCAGTTAATGGAGATCTGCCCATAACAACTGCTTTAACTATTGGACCATCACCAAAATTGCTAAGAGCGATCGCTTTATAAATTTGAGTTTCTTCTATAAAGCCTCCCGCCATCACTATGTCTGGTACATATTTCCCTTTCCTTTTGAGAATTTGAGCGCATTTTAGCACTATGGCTTCCAGATAAACTGTTGGTATGCCCATTTCATCCATCATTGGCACTGGGCTCATACCTGTTCCGCCACCAGCCCCATCAAAGGTTACATAGTCGAATTTTGCCTCTGAGGCTATCTTCATTGTAAAAGCTACGTCAGCCGGTCTATAGGCTCCTGTTTTCAATGAGACTTTTTTCGCACCCTGGCTTCTGAGCCACTCAACATCTTCAATTACGCTTTTTTCCGTCGGCATTCCAACACGACTATGTCTTTCAAAGGAGTCAAAAACTCCCTGCTTGAATGCTTCTTGAACATTGGGGTCCTCAGGGTCCGGTATTACTATATAGCCGCGTTTCTTGAGTTGAATAGCCCTTTGTAGATCTCTTACACGGATTTCTCCGCCAATAGCTTTTGCACCTTGCCCCCACTTTCTTTCAATACAGTTCACTTCAAGTTTTGATATTGCGTATACATCTACGCCAAGTCTTTGATCTTCAACATTTGTCTGTACGATTATGTCTCCGTATTTTCCGTCCCAGAATTCTCGGAATGATTTAACCCTACGTTCGAGCTCCTTTGAGTAAGTCACTTTTCCATTAGTTATTTGAGCCTCTGGATCCACACCACATACATTTTCACCAACTATTATGCCAATGCCTGAAATTGCAGCGCCGATGGCTAATCCTTCCCAGTTAAGCCTAGCTACATCCGTTGAGCCGTATGCGCCTATGAGAATAGGCAACTTTAGAGGTATACCGCCTACAACAGTTTCTGTTGAGGCTGCTGGAAATATTGCCTTATCAGGATCTGGTTCCACGCCCTCAGCTCCACGAAGACTCGCCTGTATATTAAAGTGAGACCAATCTAGACCAAAGTCCTTTAGTGCTCCAGCGGTACTATATCCAAAGTATTTTGGTATAGGGTATATTGCTTCTCTACCACGGAAAGCTGAAAGAGCTATCTGGCATATTACAGGGCAATCATAGAGACATATTGGGCACATTCCGCTAATGCTGCTAGTATCCCGAACCCTTGTCATCGTACCTGTCGTTGACTTCCCATCTAGGTATGAGGAGTTTTGAAGGACTTCCCTTCCGGACATTTAGATCACCTAGGAAATTACTTACCTAATTCCTAGAGTCAAATACTTAACCCTTTCTATTACCGCTATATTTCATCTACATGTAACAATTCTTCAAATTCCATTAGGCAGTCTATAGCTTTACTCTCGATGGGAATTCCCAATTCGCTGAGCGCTGCGAGGGGGTTCATTCCGCCGATAAAAGCTAGGCCAGCTTTGTTTATGCTTACTGGAACCCCCAATATGGGCATATTTGGTTGGCCAATTGCTAGAACTCCACGAATGCCGATTTCCTCTACTTGCTTTAGTTTCTCCCTCGCCTTTTGTAATGCGTCCATAGGAATTTCACGTATGTTTGCGAGGATATAGCCGTTTCCCGATTCAACGACATTTATCACTCTACTTAGACCCTTAGCTGAAAAAAGTTCTAAAGGATCCAGGGTTGAGCCAGAGTATTCGATAAGTTCGGTGAATCTAATGGGTTTCCTCTCTAGGAATTGTACTACTCCTCCGAATCTCGGCGAAACAGGAATCCCTGAGTGATGGAGGATGCCATCCAATGTTATACTGCACATGGTTGCAACTAAGACTTTTCCCTCTGGGACAACACGGCCACCTATAGACTCGCCTTCCTCGACCACCTTAAGGTAGGGGCTGACGCTAAATCCAGCACGTATAACTTTTTTTATCACCTTTAATGCTTCATCGTGATACTTCTTGTCTATAAAGGCTGTGTTCATAACAACTTTGCCTTTTAGTTTCTCAGGATCGAAATTCATTCTGAAAATTAAGGATTCAATTTTTGTGATTATAAAACCTATCCGATCCTTTACTAGGGCGTTTCTTATTTCGTCCAGCCCCTTTTCAGTTATTACACGACCAGCATAGCCAAGATTTCTTGTAAATCCCTTCTCATCCAGAATTCTGAGGTGATATCTTACTGTACGCTCATCAAGTTGATATCCCCTTTCCCTAAGTTTCCGGGCTATTATTCTCGCACCAACTGGTTCATTAAACTCGCTGAGAATTTTCAGGATCTCAACAGTCTTACGGTCAACTTCAACTTGCATAAGTATCAGTAATTCTTTTCCTATATCCTTTAATAAATTTTGAGATCGCAATTCATAGAATAGTTAATAACATAAGTTTAGCAGAGGATTTGAATAAATATTCATCAATTTTTCAATTTTATTTATGAATATTTTGAAATACGAAAAATTTATATACGAATATTGAAATTTATATGGGACTCGTTGAATATTCAGCCGGTAATAAGGAAGTGTGCTTATTGAAGGTTGCGGTGTCATGGAGTGGCGGTAAAGACTCATGCATGGCATATCATCAAGCTCTTGCTGAAGGCCATGAAATTCAATGTATTATTGTATTCATATGGGAGCAGCCATCACCGGCTCACCCTCTAAGTGTTATTGAGCTTCAAGCAAAGGCTGTTGAGAAGGATCTTTTCAAAGCTAAGGTTACGGAGCCCTATTTTGAACAGTATAAGCAAGTGATATTACAATTAGTCTCAGAGAAAGGAATAGAGGCTATAGTAACAGGGGATATAGCACCAGTGGATGCTTTTCATGGAAATTGGATGGATAATGTATGTAACGGCCTAAATGTTAAAGTTTTGAAGCCTCTCTGGGGCTTAGATCGCTATGAACTCTTAAAAAGTTTGATTGAAGGCGGTTACAAGGCTGTTTTCTCCTGTGTTAAAAGACCTTGGTTTGATGATAGCTGGATAGGGCGAGAGTTAGATTGGGAAAGCATCCGTGAATTAAAAGCTTTAAGGCAAAAATATGGCATAGACTTGAGCGGAGAATATGGTGAATACCACACTTTGATATTGGATGCTCCATTTTTTAAGAAGAAAATTGAGATTTCAAAGTATGAGGTTGAAAAAAGTGATAAAGCCTTTTATATGAAGGTTAAGGAAGCTTTCCTTAAGTCGAAAACTTAAGTGAGGAGATAAAAATGAGCGAAATAGAAGAGATATGTATTAGGATTAAAGAGTTAACAGAAAGTGTTGTGAAGAGAAATTTGGCTGAAGGCATAATGCTTTCTGGTGGGTTAGATACTAGCATTTTAGCGGCAGTAGCGTCTAAATATACTCGGTTGAAGGCTTTTACATGCGCATTTCAAGGAGCACCAGCGCCAGATGTTGAACACTCAACACTTATAGCCACGAAATTGAATTTACCTCATTACATCCACTATTTTATTGATGAAGAACTTTATGAAGCAGCCCGTTCCGTAATAAAAATTCTAAAGGTTTTTGACCCAATGGAGGTCAGAAATAGCGCTACAGTATACATAGGGCTGAAGTTTGCAAAGGCTAATGGTGTAAAAAGCGTTATGACTGGAGATGCCCTTGATGAATTAATGGCTGGATACCCATGGCTATTTAAATATACCGACATAGATAGAGCTCTCCGCAATATGTGGGAGGTCATGTGCTTCTCATCAATCCCTATGGGGAAAGCTCTTGGGATAGAAGTTAAGACGCCGTACCTAGATCCTGAATTCAAACAATTTGCCATGAATCTCAACATAAAATACAAAATTAAAGAAGAAAAAGGGCAAATGTGGGGCAAATGGATAATGCGTAAAGCTTTCGAAGACATCCTGCCACCCGAGATTGCATGGAGAAGGAAAGATCCGATTGAGGTAGGTTCAGGAGCCACCATTCTACCAAGCTTCTTTAGCAGGAAAATTCGTGATGATGAATTCGAGGAGAAAAGAAAGAAGTATTTGGAAACGGATAGGGTGACAATACGGGATAAGGAACAACTATTTTATTATGAAATTTATAGGGAAGAAGTTGGAATCCCCCATCCAGTAAATCCTGAAGGTAAAATTTGTCCCCAATGTAACTCAAATGTTCCAGAAAATATGAACTTTTGTCGCATATGCGGCGCTTACCCGGTATAGCCAAAAATAATGTCCATCACCTATAAGCCGTTAGGATTAAAATGGTTAGCTTTGTTAAAATCGAAGGAGAACTTGTTAGAGGCTTATTCAAGGAAAGAGTTACCCGTTTTTCAGCACTAATTAAAATTGGCAATGAGGAAACTTTATGCTTTCTACCTAACCCTGGAAGACTCAACGAATTATTGGTTAAGGATGCTTATCTAATTTTAAGCAAAAAGCCCTGTGGACGACGGAAAACAGTCTATGATATAGTTGCTGTTCTTCATAACAACCAATTAATTTCTATCGATTCCAGACTTCCTAACCTGCTCGTATTATCAGCCCTTAAAAACAGGGATTTGCCGGAGTTTGCTCATTACTCTAAGTTTAAACCTGAATTTAAGTATGGAAAAACTCGTTTCGACTTTTTATTAAGCAACCATGGAAATCCTTGCATCCTTGAGGTTAAATCATGCACCTTAGTGAGGAGTGACATAGCCCTATTTCCTGATGCACCTACAAGTAGGGGTACACGTCATGTTATGGAATTAGCTAAGGCGGTTAAGGAAAGCTATGCTGCAGCTATTCTCTTTATAATTCAGCGTACAGATGCTAAAATATTCAGGCCTAATGACGAAATAGATCCAGCTTTTGGTAAAGCATTGCGTGAAGCTGTAAATGCGGGGGTCAAAGTATATGCTTACTCTTCAGAGTTTATAGGAGATAAACTTATTTTGAAAAGTAAAGTTCAAGTCGCGTTATGAGAAAACTGGTGATATGACCATTCCTTTAATCAAGCGAACGAGGATAATTATAAAAACAAGTTTTACGCTAAAATGGTAAGCTGTAATGACGCTAAATGGAGAATCAGGGTATGGTTAAGGTTAAATCAAAAAAGTTTGTTGCCGTTAGCCCGACTAAATGCACTGGATGCAGCCTATGCGAGTATGTTTGCGCCTTGGCTCATAATGAAAGACCATTGAATCCGCGGAGGGCTCGGCTGAGGGTTATACGGGCAACTCCAGCTTTCAACCTCGTAATGACATGTAGGTTTTGCGATGACGCACCATGTGTTAGAGCTTGTCCGAGAGAAGCGCTAATTCAATCTGAGGAGAATGGGCTCATAAAAGTTATAGAGAGCAAATGTGATGGTTGCGGATGGTGTGTACAAGCCTGCCCATATGGAGGCATTTCCATTCATCCAGATAAGACATCAGTTTTAGTATGCGATCTATGTGAAAGTGAAGGTGAACCTCAATGTATCAAATTCTGCCCAGAAGAGGCATTGGATCTAGTGACAAGCGACAAAGAAGCTAATAAAAGATTAGCTTTAGCCATTGAAAACATACCGATCGAAGCGGAGAGGATAACTAGGATAGTTAAGGAAAAAGCATGGGATAGCTTACTAGCAGAAGCAGAAGAGCGGGCCAAAAGACTATCAGAAAAACTTGAAGCTATAGATAAAAAGTGGGGGGTCAAAATAAAACTTTAGTGAGTAAAAATCTTATTTTTCTTGCTTTATTTCTCATAGGCTTCAGAATTTAAAGCCCAAGTAATTTCTATGGAAATAATTCAACCTCTTTAATCTCGCCACATTTCTTGCATTTAAGTACAACATGAGATTTATCAGGTGTTGTATCAACAGCTTTCCAATCGTGATCACATTCTGTTTTTCCCTGACTCATAGACTTTCCCCATATCTAATTCATATTTAAGTATTTAAATTTGTCTATACATTTTCAATTAAAATTAACTTGGAACGTTTAAACCCTTTTGTAGACTATATCCCTCTCTCTTACTCTTTGATTAACTTTTAGCCCTATACTTTGTCCAGCTTCAGCTTTTTCGATATTTTTGTGTTCAATTTGCATAGATTCTACTACTTGTTCAAAATCTGTTGTCGGCCCCCTAATAATTATTCGATCTCCCACGGCGAGAGGTGCTTTAAGTTCGACGACCGCAACACCTATTTTGCTGAAATAATGAGTTACTTTTCCAACCTCTACAAGTTTTTCTTCGCTCAACTTATGACATCTCCGAATTAAAATTAGGCTTTCTTTAGATAAATAATTTTTTCACACGGTTAATTTCTAACCAAGACAACGCCTAATTCTAGCGGCTTCTATAAGGCGTTTCTTAGCAGTTTCATGATCTTGATCGAGAATCGCAATTAAGAAATCATTAATAGCATTTTCATAGCGTCTCTGGGTCAAATTTCTGGGTCCAAGCTTTAAATTAAACTTTTCTTCAACAACATTTAGATCCATAAGAATCTTGCCCATAGCGTCTTGAAGGACATTTTCACTCATCTTAACGAGGTCAGCCACTTGTCGTGCTGCATCTGCAAGCATGTTTATGTTGCGCCATGATATAAAACCGGCAACAGCTTCAAGGTCGTTTTTCAGCTTTATGTAATACTCGTTAATTATGTTCCATTCAGTTTCGTAAAGATTCTCTATAGCTCTTAGACCGATAAATTCGGCAGGAATTCCAAGAGTGTAAAGAGCGGCGGCGAATGGTATCGCTCTAGGAAGGGAAACCCTTCCTACACTTCGGCTATAACCAAAAAGGCCAATGTGCAGCTTCCTCGCTCTTCTCGGAGGAACATAACCTGCAACATAATTTATAAGAGGAGCTAAAGCTTCAACAGTATCTTGATAACTTTTCATGAATTTGAACAATATCTTCCTTAGGATATCCTCTTCATAGCTTTCTATAATTTTAGGTTCGCCTTTAGGCAATTTTTCATTTAAGGTTCTGACCAGCATCTTGGTTTCTTCAAATGGATAATCATACTTTAGTGCAGACTGAATCGTAACAGTATAAACGCCGCTATATTCCTCTAAGAAGTTAGGTAAGTTGCTAGGGGTTAGATGCCCTCTAAAAGGCATTGTGCCCACACCAATTATTGGAAATATCTCAACACCTGTGGCTTTCTCAACGCTTTTAATCTTTGATAGGGCGATTTTACATAATGTGACAGCGCATATAAGCCCATAGTTCAGGGCAGGATCTGACCTTGCGAGAAAAACTCTGAGGTATTCAGGCTTTACAGCCCTTATGTATGGCTCTATTATTTGGTTAACGTTCAACATGCTTTCTACGTCCTCGATCAAAGGTATCACTTCAATGGTCTTAGGCTCAAATGAGCCCATCCAATCTGAAACCTTTATGTAATCACATAGGTTTACACTCTCTATGCTAACTAAGGCTTTCTCATAACATCTCTTAAGTCCAAGCAAGTCCTCACTGCGGGTAGTTAATGGCAAAATTACCTCAAAGAGGGGGGATGTTTCCCGCCCATAAAAGGCTGTTGCGATGTCATGCGCTACTAGGATGTTCACAAGCGACTCAAGTAGAATCTTACCTTCCACAGTTTCAACAGTTGGATTTGGAATTCGATAAGTGAGAAAAACATCTTCACCTAGGATATTCTCTTTGAAGAAGGCTTCATATTTGCTTAAAAGTTTTCTAACAACTCGTGTGTCTACATCTTTTCCCTCAGCATCCCACATAACCTCCATACAACCCAGTTTGCTGTAAGCATAGTAAGCCTCCTCGATTTCAGCTTCTCCGTGAATAATTTCTTCACTACACCATGCTGGGAGATTAACACAATCAGGATGTTGTGTAGACATTGTTCTAGGGATTTTTCTCAATAAGTGCCCTCCGAGGTAGCCGCAATATTGCTATTGATTAACCTAAAATAATTTTCCCCTCTAAATAAGTTGGGAATGCTTTCTCAACTTTCACCCTCAGCCTTTTACCTAATAAATTGCTTTCACTCTTAACCACTATGGGTTTGTAAGCGAAGTTTCTTCCCACCCAAGAGTCTCTGACCATTCCAATTTCATCTACTAGAATCTCCCCCTCCCATCCAATCCATTGCATGTTTCTTTCTAAAGAGATTTTAAGAGTTAACTCCGTGAGAACCTCACTCCTTCGCTTAATTTCTGACGCTGGAATTTTATAACTCATTTTTGCCGCAGGAGTCCTAGGTCTAGCAAAGAATTTTGAAACATTAACTATATCAGGTTTAACTTCCTCTATAAGTTTTAATGTATTTTCAAACGCTTCCTCAGTTTCGCCTGGGAAACCACATATGATATCGGTAGCTAAGGTTAACCTTGGAAACTTAGCTTTGAAGGCTTCAACTATGCTTTTAAACTCTGCAATAGTATACGGTCTTCGCATAAGCTTTAGAACATCATCATCGCCACTTTGCACAGGAAGATGTAAAAACTTGAATATTTTTTCATTTTCAAAGGCTTTAAGTAGCTCTTTAAGGATTCCTAAAGTCATATGTGGATTCATCATGCCAACCCTAACGTTAAAAGCACCGTTAATAGCACATATAGATTCAAGAAGCACTGGTAGGCTTGAGCCTATATCTTTACCATAACAAGCAGTATCCTGAGAGGTTATCCAGAACTCTTTAACTCCATCAGCTAAGTCGAGTCTTGCACGCTCAATAATCTCGTGAATAGGATAGCTCCTTAATTTCCCTCGAGCAAAAACAACACAGCAATAGGCACAGCTGCCTAAACAACCATAGCTTACTGGGATTATGCCTATAATGGGGTTTACGCGGATCCTCGGTAGAAGAAGACTTGGCATTGAGTGTTGAGCATTTTCTAAGGCAATAACTCGCTCTCCAGCCATCACTCTATTGACTATATGCACTATCTTATCACCAGGAGCAGGTCCCACTGCACCTTCAAAGCGTGTTTCTTTCACGAGTCTATCAAAGTTTATGAGAGGTAAACAGCCTGCAACAATGATTTTCTTGCCACTCGGAACATGCTTCAATAATGATATCATACGATCCTCGGTTGGGCCCTTAACCGCACACGTATTGTATATTATAACATCCGCCTGGTCTATATCACCTACTATGGAGTATCCAGCTTCAGCCAGGCAACCAGCTATTACCTCTCCATCAGCGATATTTGTGGAACATCCGAAGCTTTTTAAATATATCCGCGGTTTTTCCATGACAATACTTTAAGTGCTATAAAGAGCGATAAAAACCTAAAGGCTTGTAGACGTTAATTTTTACACAAGGCTGAAATGGCATTGTCGTAAAATTTAAAAAATAATGTACGAACATATTTAAAACATATTTTTAGCATAACATATAGAAGTATAACTAAGAAAGAGCACCCAGTAACGATGGAGGGTCTTAAGATGAAGATGATCACGCTATACTTACCTGAACCATATCTTGAAGCTTTAGACCAGCTGGTGAATGAAAAGTTTTATCCAAATAGGGCTGAGGCCATTAGAGTTGCCATTAGAGATTTGATAAATAACGAGGTACGTCGAAGAAGAAAAGCTAGCTAGCAAAGCTCAAAGTGTGATGGAAATGTTTGCTCAAAACATTAGGGGCGTTGAAGCAGTAAGCGGCAGAGCTACGCTTATACTTAATGACAAAGCAGAATCTGGTAAAGATTTAGATACAACTGTTGCCGCGACAGATGTAGTTTCAGGTCAGCTATCAATAGATTTTGGCAGCATTGCTTCTAGGCTCTTTAACCTTGAGCCTATCTCGGAGCCGGAAAAAGTACTAAATATAGAACTCGATATCTACCAGATGGAGCAGGATCAACCAAGTTAATTAAACATTCGCTATAAACCTTTCCAAGCTTTCACATTTTTATAGTTTATTGGCGACGAGTCTTAGAATTTGCTTTTTAATCTTTGTTTTTAAGGGTATTCCTTTTCCCACAGGCTTGCATAGTCCTTTTTGAATAGCCCTTAAAATATCCTCTGGGTTTTTTTCAGAATCTATTATGGTGTATGCTGACCCTATTTCCGGAGCATAATGAGCATCGCTACCAGCCACTTGAGGCAACTTCAAATTAATTGCTAATTGTCTTGCATAATTAACTGAACGATTGAAAGGGAACGCTGAAGCATTTATTACTTCAATAGCATCCAGCTTTGAGCTTAGAGAGATCTTCTTTAACATAGATTTAACGAGCGAATACGGATGACATATGATAGCTATGCCACCTAACTTATGAATCTTCTCGATAGTTTCCTCCATGCTTAGGCCACTTGGAACAGGTTCTGAGACATTTAGCCCTATGATGTGACCACCATCACTAGAAACCTCTATGCCGGGGATTATTAATAGATTAAATTTTTTAGCTAGTTTTAAGGCTCCGTCAACTCTATTATGATCAGTTACAGCTACACCATCAAGACCTGCTCTGCGAGTATACTTGATAAGCTCTTCTGGAGTTATGAGCCCATCATGTGAATAACATGTGTGAACATGTAAGTCTAACTTAATTTCCATATAAAATGCCTCTATCAACCTTTAGCTAATTTCTCCCTAACCTCCTGCAGCATTGCATCTAGCATTTTCTCATCAGCTTCCACTTTTTTGAAGAGAGGCTTAGCTTTAGCGATTTTATGTCCAGGTGGTATTGGCTTTATGGCTTCGCTCCATCTTTGATTATGAACACTTCCTGGAAGGTTTAGGATTTTCCATAATTCTTCAGCTGTAAAAGGTATTATAGGCGCTGAGACTATGGCTAAAGCTTTCACTAAATGGGCTGATACATATAGTATTGTGGCTGCTTTAACCCTGTCTTCTTTAATAAGTTTCCAAGGTTCCTTTTGATTAAGATATTGATTCCCTAAACGTCCTATAGCCATAACTCCATTAGCTGCAGATTGCAGTCTACACGCCTCAAAGTCATAAGCAATTGCATCAACTTGACGTTTGAGGTCATCTATGACCTGTTTATCATCGCTATCTAATGACCCAGGGTTTGGAATTTCACTATTAAATTCTCTATTGATAAAGGAGAGGGTTCGATGAACAAAGTTTCCATATGTATCATTTAAGTCGGAATTAATTTTCTCAGCGAATAATTCCCAAGAGAAATTCGAATCTTTTGTTTCAGGTCTCGTTGAAATTAGAAAGTATCGCCAATAATCGGGAGGGAAAAGCTCTAATGCTTCATCTATCCATATTCCTATCCTAAGACTTTTAGAAGCTTTTTCGCCTTTAAATTGGAGGAACTCTGTCGCTGAGACATTCCAGGGCAGGTTGTAATCCTCATGAGAAGCCATTAAGAGGGCTGGTAAAATTATTGTATGGAAGGGAATATTATCCTTACCTATAAAGTATAAGGTTATTGTGTTTTTATCAAACCAGTAAGCCTTCCAACCCTCAGGATCGCCTTTATTCCGGAAATACTCTATCGTAGCAGATACATAACCTAAAACTGCCTCCACCCAGACGTATATGGTTTTACCTTCAGCACCTGGGAAAGGCGCTGGGATTCCCCAACTTACGTCTCGCGTGACAGCTCTAGGCTTCAACCCCTCTTTTATAATATTTAAAGTGAAGTTTCTAACACTTGGTGAAAGTTGTTTATTATGGCTAATGTATTCGATGAGTTTATCCGAAAACTTCGAAAGATCGAAGTACCAGTGCTTAGTGGTTTTCAACACTGGTTTTCCCTTGCAAATGGCGCAATACGGCTCCACAAGGAGTGTGGGGTCAAGAAGTCTGCCGCATGCATCACACTGATCACCTCTTGCTGGCGCATGACCACAATGGGGACATTTCCCTTCAACGAATCTATCCGGCAGGAAGCGTTTGCAATTATCGCAGTATAGCATTTCTGTTTCTTTCGTAAAGATGTAACCGTTTTTGTAAATCTTCATTAAGTGTTGTTGCACAAACTCTTTGTGTACAGGGCTTTCGGTACGTGTGTAGTTGTCAAATGATATGCCCCATTTTTTAAATAGTTCAGCTACCTTGGCGTGATTTCTATCCGTAAGTACCTTTGGGTGAACACCTTGCTTTATAGCTTCTACCTCAATGGGGGTTCCATGCTCATCTGAACCACTAACCATTAGAACTTCTTCACCCTTAAGCCTATAGTACCTAGCGACAACATCCGCTGATAAGACAGAACCTATTAAATTACCAAGGTGAGGGGTAACATTTATGTAAGGCCAAGCCGAGGTAACTAAAACCTTTCCGAACTTGGTGGCACCCCCTTGTTTAACGATTATAACTCCACTCTAACATAAATACGCATATACTTAAAACTTAGCGGGACTCTACCGCTATTTCATCATCGCTATTTAACCCTACTGCTTTCCTTAAAATTTTTAGAAAATCCCTTGCTGGCATAATTGTTCTTACACCATTAGGGTGAAAATGGGTTCTACACGCTTCAGAACCTAAGCCTTTAATTAATTCCACAATGGTTTTAGCAGAGGGCATGGGCAAATGGGCTTTTTCACAGAACCTATCAAGGACGTAGTAACCTATAGGGCCATTAAGCTCTTCTCCAATCAGAGTTAAAATTTTGTAAATTCGTTTTGCACACTTGAGCTTTTTGCGCTTAAATTCTTCAACCATTAGCATATAGAAATGAGAGTCCCAAAGTTTCCCAAGCCAAAGAGGTCCAGCGTAATCCATTTTTCCGCCACATTCGGGACATTTGCTACTATACCCTAGTAGGACATTACCTTTAACAGTTTCACGGTGGAGACAACTAAAGCAATGCAGAATATAACCCATTTCGCTAAGGCATTTATCTGCATTTTTTGCTCCATGCTTTATTATCAAATAGGCTCTTACATAATGGTCTGTACTATGGCTAAAAACGGGATGAACCGAGGTTTCATGTCTTGCAGCTACAGTAGCTATGGAGCCTATTAGCAAACGTAAAGCTATCTCATGGCAATATTCCGTTCGAAGGGGTTTTCCTCCATATTTGCGTAGGCAAGCTTTTAAGTGGACGCCGCATAGCGGAGCCATATCAGTAGCTGTTACAGCTAGCAGACCTCCATCTCTAATAGCGCGGATAGCTGAATCTAAAAATGGCGATGGAGAACCGAAGGGATCTAAATCAACGACATCAAACCTACGATGAGGCGCTGCGTAGCTGGATAATAATAAGTTAGCATCCTCTTTGAATACCGTAACTCGATCGTTAATTTTGTTAATAGAAACATTGAATTTAGCCATTTGAAAAGCCTTTTCATTTATATCATTTACAATTACATGACTTACACCTTCAACTTCCTTTGCAAAGCGGATTCCTCTTACTCCGCAACCAGCCAAGGGCTCGCATATGGTTAACTGTCGATTTACAAAGCGTTGATACGCTTGAAGCGCTAGGACAGCTATATCCCTATTAAGTTCCATAGCAGGGTTATAGAAAACCGGAGCCTTGGCCGGAGCATATTCCTGCCGGCTTGAAACAAAGGCGCTAAGTTTAGGAGCTAAGAACTTAACCTCGCCCTCCTCTAGAACTTCTGTTGGGAAATCAAATTCCACAGCCTCACACTCCTACCTTGAGGAGGCGATGAAAGAATTTTCACGGCTAAAAATTTAGAGAGCAACCTTTAAATTTATTATCAGAGAGTTGGCATCTGTGGCAAAACGCATACTTCTCGTTACTGGAAAGCCTGGATCTGGGAAAACCACAGCCATTCTTAAAGTTGCTGAAGCGCTGAAAGCTGAAGGTTACCGAATTGGTGGAATGATAAGTCGTGAAGTACGTGAAGAAGGCACACGCGTCGGCTTTGAAATTATAGATTTAAACAGCTATAATAGAGGATTGTTAGCCCACATAGGGCAGCAAATTGGACCGAGGTTGGGTAAGTATCGAGTTAACTTAAATGACTTGAACAGAGTAGGTGTTTCAGCCATATTAAACGCTATCATGGAATGTGACATAATAGTTATAGATGAAATAGGTCCCATGGAGCTTTTCTCTGAACCTTTCAGGGAGGCTGTTTTAAAGGCTGTAGAAAGCAACAAATTAATAATTGGCGTTATACACTGGAGGGCAAGAGATAAGCTGGTTGATAAAATAAAGTCTATGAACGATGCTGAGGTTTTCGATTTAACTCTTGAAAATAGGAATGATATCCCAAAGGTGATATTAAAGAAAGCTAAGAATTACCTACTTGAGAGGAAGAGCGGAACTTAGATGTGTGATACTGGGGCTAAAGCCATTTAAGGGTGTGGGCGGCATATAGCCATTAAGGTGATATTTAACTAGCTGCGTGAGTCAAGATGCAGAAGTATTCTAGGTTGCTTGGTATAGTTGGTAAACCTAACGTTGGTAAATCTACTTTCTTTAGCGCCGCAACATTGGCACCGGCAGAGATTGCAAATTATCCGTTTACAACCATTAAGCCAAACAGGGGGGTAGGGTATGTAAGGGCGCCATGTGTATGTAGAGAGTTCGGTGTAAAGGATACCCCTGTGAACTCAATATGTCTTGAGGGAGTGCGATTGATTCCCATAGAGATGATAGATTGCGCTGGGCTTGTTCCAGGAGCATGGCAAGGGAGGGGACTTGGCAATCAATTCTTAGATGAAATAAGAAAAGCAGATGTTCTGCTTCATGTGGTAGATGCTTCAGGAGGGACAGATGCTGAGGGGCGACCGTGTAGACCAGGAGAGCATGATCCCATTGAAGATGTGAAGTTTCTCGAGAAAGAGATAACTATGTGGATGGCAAATATTCTAAAACGTGACTGGCCTAAAATCGCTAGGACTGTTGATGCAGAAGCTAAAGATCTCCTTTCCATGCTCGAGGAACGCCTCAGCGGGTTAGCTATAAAGCGTGTTCACATATTTGAAGCTATTAAGATGACTGGGCTAAACCCTGAAAAACCAATGTCTTGGAGTGAAGAAGACTTCATAAACTTTGTAGATAGCCTAAGACGAATATCTAAGCCGATGCTTATAGTAGCTAATAAGATAGATGCGCCTAAAGCTGAGGAAAATCTGGAACGTTTGAAACAGCTAGATTACCCAGTTATACCATGTTGCGCTGAAGCTGAGCTTGCATTAAGGAGGGCGGCGGAGAAGAACCTTATAGAGTATAGACCTGGAGACTGCAACTTCAGAATAATTAATCGAGATAAGCTTTCTGAAAGCCAGGTTAGAGCTCTTGAAGCTATACGGGAGAAAATTCTCTTTAAATTTGGCTCTACAGGGGTGCAGGATGCTATCAACACCGCATACTTTAAACTTTTAAAGATGATAGTTGTTTATCCCGTTGAAAATATAGAGCATTTAACAGATCATCAAGGCCGCGTTCTGCCAGACGCCTACCTCGTCCCCTACGGGACTACAGCGCGAGAATTTGCCTACTTGATCCATTCTGAAATTGGAGAAAGTTTCATTTACGCTATAGAGGCTAGAGAGAGAAAACGTCTTGGTGAGAATTACGTTCTCAAGGATGGTGACGTAATCTCGATAGTAAGCGCTAAAAAGAGAACGTAGACGCCACTAAGTTCCAAAGCGGCGCTTACGTTTCTGAAAGGTTCTTACAGCCCTTAAGAGGTCTATCAGCCTGAAGTCCGGCCAATAAACGTCCATAAAACAAAATTCACTATAGGCAGATTGCCATAACAGAAATCCACTTAACCTTTCTTCTCCAGAAGTTCTTATTATAAGGTCGGGATCCTGCTTTGGAAGATGAGCTGTATATAAGTATTTCTCAAAGAGCTCTTCATTTATATCTTCTGGGTTAAGCTCGTTTTGTCTAACCTTCTCTGCAATTTTCCTTGCAGCATCAACAATCTCAGCTCGTCCTCCATAAGCAAATGCTATATTTAGAAAGTGTCTATCATATTTTTCAGTTGCTTTTTCAACCTGGTCTATTAAATTTCTTAGATCATCTGGTAGAAGATTTTTTCGACCTATGACCTTTACATGGACTTTATGCTTATGAATTCTATCATCTGTTAGAATTTTTTTAAGTTTTTCAGCAGCTATGCGCATTATTTGATCCACTTCCTCCTTCGGGCGGCGGAAGTTTTCAATAGAAAAAGCATAAAGTGTGATAGTTTTGACGTCAAGCCTTAAACACCATTCCAGAAGCTGCTCAACTTTCTCGGCGCCTTTTCTATGTCCGAACCATGGCTTCAATGATTTTTCAGCCGCCCACCTCCGGTTTCCATCAAGGATAACAGCTATGTGCTCAGGTTTAGCTCCATCCTTAATCTGATGCCAAAGCCACTTCTCATAAAGCTTGTATATACCAAGACTTGATAGAAGACCCTTAAGCACCATTATAGCCTCGCTTCCCTAAGGGCTTGTGCACATGGACAATTTCCCGATCGCTCAAGGGGTATTGCCTTTATGGCTTCAATAATGATTTGCTCTACGTACGAGTTTATCCTTCTGGAAATCTCCATAACTTCAAGAGGTGTAAGTCTTTCCTGCATGCCTGCAGCCATGTTGGAGACAAAGCATAAAGATGCATAGCACATCTCCAGTTCCCTTGCCAGAATAGCCTCAGGGATGCTTGTCATCCCAACAACATCAAAACCTAAACGCCTAAACATTTCAATCTCTGCAGGAGTTTCAAATCGCGGGCCTTCAGTGCAAACTATAACAGCGTGATCCCAAGACCGCACACCGGCTTCTGAGGCTTTCCTAATTAAAATTTCCCGTAATTCTGGACAGTAAGGCTTAGAGAAGTCAATATGTGTTACGGGAGCATTGTCATAAAACGTTAAAGGTCTAGATTTGGTAAAGTCCACGATATCATGAGGTATAACGATGTCTCCTGGTTTAAATTTAGCGTTTATAGCACCCACAGCGTTTATTGCAATAATTCTCTCAACGCCAACTTCATGAAGGGCATAAATGTTCGCCCGATAATTGACTTTATGTGGAGGTATAGAGTGGCCATAACCATGTCTTGGAATAAAAGCTACATCACGATCACCTATCTTCCCTGTTAGTATGGGGGGAGGTATACCGTACGGTGTTCCAATGCGTATCCTCTGGGCTTCGGCAAAAAGTTTCTCAAAACCAGATCCGCCTATAATTGCAATTTTAATCTTCAAGCTCCTCAGCCTCCTCTTCAACTTTTTTAAAGAAAGATTTAGCTGAATGATGAATTACAACTATTACAAGTAATGAAGCTAAGCCTAAAAGTATGCCGACAACTGTTGTAAATATTAGAAGGCCATAGCCAATTTCGGGATTAATTAAAATTTTTGAAGTAGCATCAAGAATTTGGCGGCTCCAACCAATAAAGACAATTAAGGCGATGTTGCGAAGAAGTCGTGGATCTCTTTCAAGGTACCAGCGTATAGTTCTCCCTGAAAGGAAAACACAAATGCCTACTACTGCTAAATCTTTAGATGCCTCAATAAATACGCCAGCGAAGCGTGGTAAAGCTCCAAACAGGTCCCCTGCTGAGGGAAGTAAAAGCGCCACTGCACTCCATCCAAGGTAGACGCTTATAATTATGCATAAAAGGCCAGCAAGTGTTGAGAAGATGGATATCTGTACCCTCAAAGGCGGTGGGGAGTACTCTTTAAGCCATCGATAAGCTTTTACCGCAAGTCGATCAATGCCGAAGCCTTTAACTAACATAATTGAACCTAAGAAGATTATGAAAGCTATCAAATAGTAATGTACGAAACCAAAGATTGAGAGAACACCTAGCATCAATAGCAGGAAGCCTGGAAGCCCTAGAGCCAACTTCGAGTAACGGGGGTCCTCTATAAGCAACTTCAAGTATCTGGAGAAAAGAGCAGCAGTCTCTTCTATTGATTCACTATGCCTTATAACGATTCTTCTAATAGAGGATACTGGTACACGAGACTCTATAATGGGCAACACAGCTTCATCAGAATAACCATCCGTTACCAGTATAACTTCATTAGCTGGGTAGCTCTTTAGAACATCTGTCAACTCTGCGACTATTTTTCTATCAGAGCTTACCCCCCCAAGTTCTGACCCTGATATTGTAGCTACTTCAATAAGTTCATTAGGTTTGACTTCGCCTAGTAGGCTATCATGAAGACGTACAGCTTCAAACATGGCATTAGCATCAGCTTCTTCAGGATCCTTAAGGGCCAAAGCAACCGCCGCATTCAAATTATTATCTCTGCCTATAACAGGAGTTTTTATACCTGTTTTCCTAACAAGATCTCCATCCCTATCAACACATAAAATTAAAATACGCCGCTGCTCAGGAATTATTTCCTCTCCGCTTTTTGAATACATTTTCGTGCTCTCTTCAATTACCCATTTAGGTTAACTTTAATTTTGCGTTATCTTGTCTTTCTAAAAGCACTTTAAACTCTTCCAATGTTAGCTTTTTTCCTTGCTTAAGTTTTTCCAAAGCTTTTTTAGCGGATTCCTCAAGCATTGCCTCCTCTATAGATTTACGTTTCCTATCCTCCTCAGCCTTGATCTCAAGTTTTAGTCTTTGAATTTCACTGCGTACCTCAGCTATTTCCTGTCTTAATTTAGCTTCCTGCTCTTTAAGCTGAATAAAAAGTTGATGGAGTCTATCAGCCTCCGTCTTAATGTTACTCGCTTCCCCAATTTTGTTGATAATTTTTTCATGAATAATGCGGCTTTGGTTTGAGATCTCAGCAATTTCTCCGTTAATTGATGCCACTTTAGTCTCAATGGCTTTGATTTCAGCCTCAGCCTCGATTATCTTACCCTTTAAATCATTGATCTTTCTATAAATCTTAACTTGTGCCTCGAGCTTCCCTATTTTTTCGATTAATTGCCTTTCCTCGTGAAGATCCATAGGTGTTGTCTGTATTTTCCACTCTATGGACCTTATTTCATCCAATAAACTTTTAAGGCTCTTAGACGGTAAATTTTTCTCTAAAACGTCAAATTCGCCTCTTAACATCTTTAAAGTTTCAATCTTTAGTCTTCGCTCCTCCACCAATGTTCTTCGCATCTCTTTAAGCTTCTGCAATTCAAGATTTAACTTATTTCTCGATTCACGGAGCCTCTTGATCTCAAGTTTTAAGCATTTAAAAGCTTCATTAAGCTTATTTCTTCTTTCAGCTAAAGCTAAAGCCTCCGACGCTACTTCTTTTCTCCGCTCTTGAAGCGTCGATAGCTTTTCAATCAATATCTTAACATTTTCCAGCGCTGACAATACGCGTCTCCTTCCTAGATTCTAAACACCTATCATAAAAATAAAGGGTTATCGGAGTTTATATCAGTAACATATTAAACCAAGTTTGATAGCTGGTTTAGCAATGTTTATTAATAATGGTTAGATAATCCAGCGGGTAATGTTAAACGCTAAGAAGATTTGTTTAATTACAGTAATTACCGCACTATGCTTAGGATCAAATTATGCGCTGATTGGGATACCGAATTTCAAAGTTATGGATTTTTTCGTCTTCGTAACAGGTTTCGTTTTTGGCCCTGTCATTGGAGCTTCCGTAGGCATTATGATATGGCTGATTTACGGAGTGATGAACCCATACGGTTTCGCCCCACAAGTTTGGATTTCAACAATGCTATCAGAGACAATATATGGATTTGCTGGTGGGGCTCTTGGGAAATGGACAGCATCCATAGATTTCAATGAAAACCACTTAAGCCTAAGCATACTGTTTGGAGCGGTAGGTTTAGTAACAACATTGCTATATGACTTGTTCACTAATATTGTATATGCTTTCTCTTTTAGGGTACCCCTGTTAGTTGCAATAATAACAGGTGTGCCCTTTGCATTGCTCCATGAAATAAGCAACGCAATTATTTTTGGCGTATGCTCCATTCCTTTAATTATAGCTTTAGAAAAGTTTATAGGAGGTGAGAGATTTGGTGTTAAGAAATAAATGGGCCTTAGCCTCTATAGGACTTCTCTGCTGGGCTATAGTAGCGTCTTCGCTGAGTGCATACTACTACTATCAATATACCGACCTTGAAGCTAGAGTCGGGGAAGCACCTATAAATTTAGGCATTGACTATGGCAACGGTACTAGGATATGGTATAATGGTACCTTAGGTAGGACTATATACGATGCAATGATAAATGCTGGGTGGACTGTTAAAAGCAAAGACTATGGACCTATGGGCATTTATATAAATGCTATAAATGGCGTAGAGGAGGAGCCAAGCAATTACAAGTATTGGGGATGGTGGTCTTGGACAGCTTACGGATGGTCTCATGGCGGAACAGCATGCAATAAATACGTAGTAAGTTCTGGTGAAACAATTTTGTGGTACTACTCAACAGTGGATCCAGTCACCTTCGAATATTCCCCGCCACCATGAAAAACTATACAATCAGCCGTCAACACTTTTTTTATCCTTACTTTATTTTCTATAATTTTTTATAAAAAATTAGGGTGAATTTACGCCGTCTTTTCATCTAATTTCCTGAAGAGCTTTAAGTCTCTTTATTATGTTGGGATGTGTGGAGAATAGCTCAAGTATTCTATCAAGGGTTGTTAATTTTTGTGATAGAATCTCCTGTACTAGCTGCTGGTCTCCTGAAACTACGGCAGATAGTAGCATGGAATCAGCGTCAGAGCGGTCAGGATCCTCAATGAAGAGCGCCTTGAAAGCGTTTAGATTCTGTAGTTCTTTACGTTTTCTACCCATTCCCTTAGTTGCGTAAACTATTTTGGCTAGGGCTTCTGAAAGCTTTTGGGCCCCGTCATCCACAATTGATGCACTATGTCTATCGGCATAATACTCCCTTAGACGGCTTAGGTATAGAATGAACATGTTGAGTATCCATGAGAAAGCCATAAAGAACATACCAAGTAATGCTGCCCCACCACCCCCCTCCCTTCGCCTATTAAACATTGCAGATATCATTAATGAGTAGCCTATGTAGTAGAACAGCGCTGGAAGAAGTGATACAAACATCATGATTTGAACGTCTCTATGCTTAAGGTGACCGAGTTCATGACCTATAACAGCTTCTACCTCATCGATGTCAAGGTTTTTGAGAAGCCCGTCAGTGACCGCCACCCTGCTTCCAGCAATCGGTGACCCATAAGCAAAAGCATTGGGTATAGGAATAGGCGAGAACATAAGGCGCGGCTTCTTTATGCCACTCTTCCTGCTTAGTTCCTCGAGAATCCTGTGAAGTTGTGGATTTTCAGCCTCAGTTACTTCGCGAGTACGATAAAGAGCGTCAATTATATATGGAGAGATTAACCACTGTCCAATATTGAATATGACCACTAGAATGCCTAGGGTTATTAGGTCGAAAGCACCTATTACACTTAAGATTATGGTGAAGACTAGTGTAGATAAACCTATAATAGCAGCTAGAGTAGCTATCATAGATATGCGAAGTTTCCAGAGTCCTGGCAAAGTACCACCGTAAAATTGAAAGTAATTTAGGGCTTAATATTTGTTACCCTTTTTCCCAAACCTATAAAAATCTTTAATTGATCAGTTCTATATAATTTTATTATGAAACCGATTATTGATGACATAGGAAGTTTCCCTCTGCCTTCTCATGTAAATAGGGGTGACTTTGAGCAAGCCTATAGGCTTGCTAGAGAATTGATCATTATGGGTAAGGATCTTCGAGAGGACTTGTTTATCTTCAACAACTTTTATAGAGTTGTTTTAGACTCCTTTATGATTAAGCTTAATTCAGGATTAGACGTGGCTACCTACCCCCAACACTATGACATGCATAAGCAATTCATTGAAGTCATTCATAAAGCTATGGAAAGAGGCACATATGTTGTTGAGGAGGAGCATGCAATCATACCTGAGGTTTACGTTATTGCCGCTGAAGCAAACAGGCTTTATAATGAATTTGGACATTTTATAGCCCTTCGTGTATGCGTAACGGGACCATTAGAGCTTTACCTAGCGGAAGTTGGAGCTAAAGTGTATGAAGATATTTTGTTTATGTTTGCTGAAACAGTTAGGCGATTTATCAAAAACGCTATTTTAAACTCTAAACACATTAAGACCGTTGTTATCTCGTTAGATGAGCCCAGCTTCGGAATCAGGGACATAACTGATGATAGGGATTTAATAGTGGGTGCTTTAGAGAGAGCCCTTGATGTTAAAGGTGTGATAAGGCAGATTCACATTCACGCTCCAACAAGAATAACTGATCTGTTGGAAGCTAGAAACTTAGATGTGATATCCATTGAGGCAGCAGCCTCACCGCGTAATATCGAGTACATTTCAAGGGAGATGTTGGAGAAAGCAGATAAGAACATTAGGGTGGGCGTATCTCGAACAGATATAAACAATATTATGGCAGAACTTTATGGTAGAGGAGTGGTTAAGCCTCAGATTGAACAGTTTGTAGAAGATGAGGAGGTTATTATGAAGCGTTTTTTAAAGGCTAAAATGCGCTTTGGTGAGAGATTAACTTTTACTGGACCAGACTGCGGCTTAGGAGGTTGGCCAAGTCAAGAGGTGGCGGAATTACTTTTAAAGAGGACTGTTAGAGCCGTTAGAAAAGCGCTTGACCATGAGGATGTGATCTAATTACCTTGTGAATTAGGGGAAATTTATGGGAAAGAAAAAGGCAGTTATTCAAATTGCTGGAATGCATTGTGTTTCATGCGCCCAATCCATAGAGAAGGCTTTAATGAAGAAGCCGGGGATATATAGGGCTAATGTTAACTTTGCTACTGAAAAAGCATATGTTGAATATGATCCTGATCTTGTAACTTTAGATGAGATAATTGAGGAGATAAGGGCTGCTGGATATAAACCTGTTAATGTTTATCAGGGATTCGAGATAAGGCGTATAAGCATCATAATTAGTGGAATGAGCTGTGCTACATGCGCAGCTAGGATAGAAGCTAACTTAAGAAAGTTGAATGGTGTAAAATCGGTAAGTGTAAATCTAGCCACAAAAAGAGCTGTAGTAGAGTACATTCCTGAATTAGTATCGATTTTAGACTTGAGGAAGATAATTGAAGAGCTTGGCTACAAAGTTGAGACTGAGGAAGAGGTTGACATTTACATTGAGGAGATGAATAGAGCTCGCCGGAGGATGCTTCTCGCTTGGGCGTGCACTTTCCCAATTATTGCTTGGATGATTCCTGATATGCTTTTTGGCGTTACGTGGCCAAACTTGCTCATATACAATATGGGCGTGATTATTTTCTCAATTCCGGTATTATTCTGGGCTGGACTACCGACTTATAGATCGGCCTTAAGGGTGATGGTTCATAAAGGCGTTAACATGGACGTCCTTATAGCGATGGGGACCTTGATAGCCTTCTTAACAGGCCCTGCGTCTCTATATACGCCTCTATTTAACTATTCAGGAGTTTCTGCCATGATTATGGCCTTTCACTTAACTGGAAGATTTTTTGAGGCTAAAGCTAAAGGAAGAGCTTCTGAAGCTATCCGAAGATTGATAAGGCTGGAGGCTAAATCTGCTAGAATTTTAGTCGATGGTGTAGAAAAAGATGTGCCAATTCAGGATGTTAAAGTTGGCGATGTTATGGTTATACGGCCTGGAGAGAAAATACCTGCTGACGGCGTTGTTATTGATGGTGAAAGCTTTGTTGATGAATCAATGGTAACAGGCGAATCGATGCCAGTGTACAAGAAGCCGGGGGACAACGTTATTGGCGGTACAATAAATCAAGGAGGACTTCTAAAAGTCGCAGCCACAAGGGTTGGAAAAGATACTTTTCTGTCGCAAGTGATAAGAGTAGTGGAGGAGTGCCAAGGAACTAAAGTGCCAATACAGGAATTCGCTGATAAAATAATTCAATACTTTGTACCAGTAGTACTGCTTATAGCCCTTTCAGCCTTCTTTTTATGGATGTTTTTCCCAGAAAACATGAAGGCTTTATCAAGATGGGCTGCCTCAATCCTTCCGTGGGTTAACATCGATCAGCCTCCGCTTATGCTTGCAATTTCAGCTGCGGTATCTACGCTGGTTATTGCATGTCCATGTGCCCTTGGCTTAGCAACTCCTACAGCTCTCATGGTTGGGGCTGGAATGGGAGCTGAAAGGGGGATCCTCATCAAAAGGGGAGAAGCCATTCAAACCCTTAAGGAAGTCAAAGCCATAGTAATGGATAAGACTGGAACTCTCACTAAAGGTAAGCCTGAGGTGACGGATATTATCCCACTTAGCAGCTCATGGACCGTGGATCAGATCCTATATTATGCAGCAAGCCTCGAACAGGGTTCAGAGCATCCCCTCGGAAAGGCTATAGTGGAAAAGGCTCGTGAAAAGGGAATAAAGCTCGGTTCACCTGAGGATTTTAGGGCTATTAGCGGAGTGGGTGTTGAAGGCATTATAGGCGGCGTTAAGGTTTATGTTGGAAAACCATTAATAGAAGATGGCATAAGCTTTGAGACTATAATCAAGGAATTAGAGGAACAGGCTAAAACTGTAGTAGTTTTCGCTGTAAATAATAAGGTTATAGGGATAATTGCGGTGGCAGATACTCCTAAAGATGATGCCAGAAAAGCGGTAAAAGAGCTTAAAGAAATGGGCTTCAAGGTTGTTATGCTAACTGGGGATAATAGGAAAACTGCAGAGGCCATAGCGAAGCAGCTTGGGATAAGCGATGTTTATGCTGATGTTTTGCCAGCTCAAAAAGCCCAGGTTATTAGCGATATTCAGCGGAAGTATGGAACCGTAGCTATGGTTGGGGATGGCATAAATGATGCTCCAGCCTTGGTGCAAGCGAATGTTGGAATAGCTATTGGGACAGGTACAGATATTGCCATTGAAGCCGGAGACATAATCTTAGTGAGGGGAGATTTATCCAGCTTAATAACTGCTATTAGGCTATCCATAGCTACCTTTAGGAAGATTAGGCAGAACCTCTTCTGGGCATTGATATATAATGCGGTGGCAATACCCCTTGCGGTTTTAGGTCTACTTCACCCAGTTATAGCAGAGTTTTGTATGGCCACCAGCTCCGTTTCCGTAGTAACAAACGCCAACATGCTAAGAAAATCCAAAATTGACCCAATTACATGACAGAAAAATGAATTAGGCTGCTGACTCGGTGGGTGTCAGCGGTTTCATGGAGAAGAAGGCAACAGCCATTAAGAGGAAAGCTACCCAAATAATCACAAAACCAACTATGACTATTGTTAGAATAGTCCCTATCAGGAGCAGAAGACCCGCTGTACTAAATAAGCCAATTCCAGATTTTGAAGATAGAAGGTTGAGGGATTTTCTATAAAGCATGGCTGTTATAATTGCAAACACGAAGATCACTAATAAGGATATGAGGACGCCGCCTAACATACCCCGAAGTAACTCCATGACCATTTCAGGCCCAATTTGACGGGGCCATCCAGCGACATCTTTTAGATCTAAGCCTAACTCCTCCATCACTCTAACAGCAGTAACAATGAATAGTACTGTTGATATGACAGCGCCTACCACTGCTGTTATAAAGCCGTAAAGAGCATTATTGAAGATGCCTGCCTCTTTGTAGTGATCTGCAAAACCCTTTAATGCAATAAGAACAAGCATAGCGCCTATTAAGAGAAGGATTCCGCCAAAGCCATGAAATAAAGCTAGCAATGGACCTGAGAAGAGTAAGAGAGACCCTGCGCCGCCTAAGTTTTTACTTGTTTGAAAATCCATTCCACATCACTAAGCCAATTTTATTGATGGCGATTCAAATAAAAGGCTTTCGAGCATTAAGGTTCTTAAGTGGTTAGGCGGTCTAAAATTTTATAAGTTTTCCATCAAATTCTTATATATATGGTCTTAATCGAATTTGAGGAAATATTGGCAACAGCTATTTTATTCGCTTGGGTGATTTTCGTTGTAGCCTTTTTAACTAGAAAACTATATGACTTGATGGTTAAACATGGCTTTGAGGGCAATATAGCCATATACTATAACAGAAAGGTTATTCACGTTTTAACTGGGGGATTTGTGGCTTTAATTGTTCCCTTAACCTTTGAAACGCCAATCATACCCTTAATAATGGCGTTTATACTTGGGGCATTAACCTACATTCCCCATAAAACTGGCAGGCTTATGTATTGGTTTCAGACAGCAGATAACGCGTATGAGGTTTCATTTTGCATAATGTGGGGTTTAATAATTGCCCTAGGATGGGTTGTTTCACGTGGAAACTTTTGGGTCGGTGTCCTCCCAGTCCTATTCATGTCCGTAGGCGACGCTCTTACAGGGCTTGTGAGAAATGCATTATATAAACGGCGGACGAAATCATGGTGGGGGAACCTCGCCATGGCCCTCTTCTCCATACCAGTAGGCGCAACCTTGGGCATCGCAGGCATGATAGCCGGAGCTGCCGCCTCCGTAATTGAACACTTTGAATTTGGCATATTAGATGATAACGTAATGGTTCCATTAACATCCTTCATAATAATCCTGACATTAATGCTTTTGGCCCCGTGGACGATAACCCTATGAAGACCCAAGCTTGCTTTAACCTTTAATCAAAATCTATAAGTACCCATCTAAGACATAATCAGGGCTCCTTTTAGACTCTGCACAGACTAGGCCATAATCGTTCTCTTTAATCCAGCTTTTGACTATATGCACAGAGTGCGGTGTGCTCTGGATGTTACGGTGCCTAGCAAACCTTTGAGTCTTCACAATATCCTTAGTCTTAAAGTAATGCAACTAATCGCAAAATGCCTAAACATGTGAAAAATAAATTTTAAGAAGTCTGGATTCCCTGCTCATCAGCCAGCATCTGCCTATAACGCCATAAAAGCATCATCAAGGCACTTTGCAGTTTTAAACGTGAAAACTCGCCGTTTTTAGGAAGTTCATTGCTAATCTTACATTGCCACATCCTATGCCTCTTAACTCCAGTAACGGTTATTGTTCTGTTCTGGAGGTTAACGTCTTTCTAAAACGCCAAACCCCAGAAACTGATGCACCCATCTTAAACTGATCATCACTGCAATCCTAAACTGAAAGTTTCCAATTCTATGAATCAGCTAATTGATCATTGAAGGCGTTAGTGCATAAACTTCCATGTTGTTAATGTGGTCTAAATTTTTGGTTTCTAAATCTTCAACCCTAAAACTTAGCATACTCCTAACAGCTTCCAAAGCACACTCTTTACTTTTGTCGCTTTAGGGCTTAGACAGCACCTGAACGAACATCTGTTCTGGACTACCACTTAAACCACGAAGATACTTCAGCTTTCTTTGAACAGTACTTCCCCTGTTACCCGCTCAACAGCCATAACCCAAATTATACTAACCTTAGTGAAGTATGTTCGATTGTGGTGCAGGGGGTGGGATTTGAACCCACGAACCCCTACGGGACAGGCTCCTGAAGCCTGCGCCTTTGACCAGACTTGGCTACCCCTGCTCTCTTCGCCATTTTTTGAATAATGCTTGGGAAAGGTTTAAGAGTTACTCTTTTAGTTAAGTTTTCGGGTGTGATTAATTGCCGACACATGGTTCGCTCTCTAAAGCTGGAAAGGTTAGGTCACAAACTCCTAAAATCCAACCTCTGCCAAAAAAGAGCCCTGTTCCAAAGTTTAGGAATAGACGTAACTACGAAAAGCGGGTTGTTTTACAGCGGAAGCCTGGGCAGAACTGGGTTTAGAGGGAGGATAACATCCCTAACTCTTAATTTTTCATTTGGTTTTACTCTAATTTTTAAGTAGTAGGATGCAAGCAGTGATGGTTGAGGTAGTTCTTAGAGAGATAATTGAGACTCTGAAGAAGCTACCTTCGCCTAGTCCCGACCACGTGGCTAATATTAAGATGCGAATTGCCGCTAAGTATGGGCTTGAGAAGATTCCATCTAACTCCCAGCTGATATCCGCCTTAAAGCCTGAAGAACACGAAAAACTTCTACCAATTCTCCGCCGTAAAGCCACACGAACGATATCCGGCGTAACAGTTATTGCCGTTATGACGCATCCTTACCCATGTCCCCAGCCTGAACCTTGCGCCTATTGCCCTGGGGGGCCCCGCTATGGAGTACCTCAAAGCTATACAGGTCATGAACCAGCTGCCATGCGCGGCTTGCAACACGCATTTGATCCACATAAACAGGTTATGGGCCGCATAGAACAGTTGAAAGCTATAGGCCATAATGTAGATAAAGTTGAGCTTATTATTATGGGCGGAACGTTTCCAGCTACTCCGCTTGACTATCAACGATGGTTTGTCAAACGATGCTTAGATGCCATAATAGGCGAGGATACTACTAGCCTCGAAGATGCGAAGAAAAAGGCTGAAGTCAGTAAAATACGCAACGTAGGCATAACTGTCGAAACCCGCCCCGACTGGGCTAAAATACCTCATGTTGACCAAATGTTGGAAATGGGGGTAACCCGCGTTGAATTAGGTGTTCAAAACCCTAATGATGACATTTATAAGCTGGTGGGCAGAACTCACACAGTAGCTGATGTTATTGAGGCTACACAGATATTGAAGGATGCAGGGCTTAAAGTTGTTTATCACATGATGCCTGGAATGCCCGGCTCTAATTTCGAAAAGGACATGAAAGCTTTTAGAGAGATATTCACAAATCCAGCTTACAAGCCGGATATGATAAAAATCTACCCATGCCTCGTTTTAGAAGGCACAAAAGCCTACGAGTGGTATATTCGTGGCGAGTATAAGCCATACACAACTGATGAAGCGGCCCACTTAATAGTAGAGATTAAGAAGATTATTCCGCCATGGATCCGCATAATGCGTATACAAAGGGATATACCAGCGCCATTAATAGTAGCTGGTGTAAAAAAGAGTAATCTCCGCCAATATGTCCAAGAATTGCTCAAAAAGCAGGGTATTAGATGTCGATGTATAAGGTGCCGCGAAGTAGGACATAGGCTATTAGTTGATGGAGTAAAGCCTGATCCAGATAAAATACAAATCTCGAAAACATATTATGAAGCCTCTGGCGGAGAGGAAATTTTCATATCTGTCGAGGATTCTGACAATGATGTATTAATAGGCTATCTGCGCTTACGTATTCCATCTGAAAAAGCCCATAGGCCTGAAATAAAAACCCAGCCTAGCGGTATAATCCGGGAGCTTCACGTCTATGGTCCCCTAGTGCCAGTAGGGAAACATTTAGCTAATGCATGGCAACATAAAGGTTATGGCGGAATCCTTCTGGAAGAAGCTGAAAATGTGATAAGGCATGAATATGGGTTAAAGAAAATATTGGTTATCAGCGCCTTAGGAACAAAAGAATACTACAAGCGATTTGGATATAAGTATGACGGCCCATATATGTCAAAGATTTTAACAAATTAAGAAATACTAACGAAAGAAGCGAAACAGTATTAATTAAGCATTTAAATATCATTTAGGGTTATTGCGGCGTCAAGGAGAATTCTCTGAAATGAGTGATGCTGAACTTACGGGTTATAGAGGTTTAGCCCTCGAGATACTAAAGAAGGCAGGAATTAAAGTAGGCGATTTATTACGTATTACAAAATCTGGCCAAGTTTATGAAGGTATACTAATTCCACGTTATGAATATGGCGATGATAAACACATCGTTATAAAGCTTAAAAGCGGATATAACATTGGGGTACAGATAACTCCTGATATAAAAGTTGAGAGAATAGGCTTAGGGGAGAAACCAACTTTTACCCCACCGCCTTTGCCTCAACAAAATCCTAGCTTGCCCAAAGTTGCTATTATCAGTACAGGGGGCACAATTGCAAGCCGCGTGGATTACCGCACAGGGGCTGTACGCCCAGCTTTATCAGCAAGTGATCTTTACAGTATAGTTCCAGAACTAGCTGACATAGCACGTATTGACGCAGAAGTTCTCTTCAGCCTCTATAGCGAAAATATTACACCAGCCCACTGGACCGAAATAGCAATGAAAATTGCAGAAAAAATCAATGAAGGCGTTGATGGCGTTGTAGTAGCTCATGGCACAGACACTATGGGATACTCAGCAGCCGCCATGAGTTTTGCTTTGCAAGACTTGCCCGTTCCAGTAGTGTTCGTGGGCGCTCAGCGTTCAGCAGATAGACCAAGCTCAGATGCGGCTACTAACCTTATAGGCGCAGTTTTAGCTGCAACGAAAGCTCCATTTGCAGAGGTCGTCGTAGCGATGCATGAAACAATATCCGATACCTCAATAGCCATCCATAGAGGTGTACGAGTGCGGAAGTGCCACACTAGCCGACGGGATGCTTTTCAATCCATAAATGCTCAACCGATCGCGAAGGTTGAAGATAATCGCATAATGATGCTTACAGATAATTACCGTAAACGTGACCCATCCAGAAAACTTGTATTAAAGCCAAAATTTAGTGATAAAGTAGCTTTAATCAAGTTCTACCCTGGAATGAACCCTGATGTAATAAGTTGGTATGTCGATCATGGCTATAAGGGCATTATTCTCGAGGGAACAGGACTTGGTCATGTTGGTAGTTACTGCATTAGAGCTATAAAGAGAGCCATAGACAATGGTGTTATAGTGGCTATGGCCTCCCAATGCATATGGGGACGTGTGAACATGAATGTTTATGATACGGGACGAGATCTTCAAGCCTTAGGAGTGATACCTTTAGAAGATATGCTAGCTGAAACTGCCTTAGTAAAGCTAATGTGGATTTTAGCACAGACAACTGAAACAGAAGAAGCGGTTAAGCTCTTAAGAGCTAATATTGCTGGAGAGATCTCCCAAAGAACGCTATATTGAGGAAAAATTACTAGTGGTGTAGACCATGACTGTGGATTATGCTAAGGTAGGATTGAAAGTTGGTTTAGAAGTTCATCAGCAATTAAACACCGCCACTAAATTATTCTGCCGCTGTAAACCTGAACTTTCAAAAAAGGAGACTGAAATTACCTTTACAAGACGGCTGAGGCCGACACAAAGCGAATTAGGTCAAATAGACCCTGCAGCTTATTTTGAGTTTCAAAAAGGGGTTAAAATTCTATACGAGGCAGATAGAGAAACGAGTTGTCTTGTAGAAATGGATGAGGAACCCCCTCATTCATTGAGCATGGAAGCTGTTGAAATAGCCTTAACCGCTGCACTTATGATGAATGCTACTCCAGTGGATGAAATTCATGTCATGCGCAAAACTGTTATTGATGGCTCCAATACCACGGGATTTCAAAGGACTTGTGTTATCGCTTTAAATGGCTTCATAAAGGTTGGAGAAAAAATTATTCCAATCCAACATGTAAGCCTAGAGGAGGATGCTGCTCGAAAAACGGGACAAAGCGGGTCAATTATACATTATCGCATAGACCGTTTGGGCATACCATTACTTGAGGTAGCAACAGCCCCTGTTATAAGCACACCAGAGGAAGCTGGACAAGTAGCTCTGGCCATAGGCAAAATACTGAGAGCTACTGGCAGAGTCAAGCGAGGGATAGGCACAATTCGCCAAGATTTAAACATATCTATAGATGGAGGTGCATTAGTAGAGATAAAAGGTGTACAAGAGCTTGAATTAATTCCAACAGTTATAGAGTACGAGGTTCAGAGACAATTAAATCTTATAAAAATAAGCGAGGAGTTAAGGAATAGGGGTATTAGGGAGGGGGAAATTAAAGAAGAGTTTATAGACGTCACGGATATTTTTAACCAAACATCTTGCAAGGTTATTCGCAAGGCTTTAGAAGGCGGAATGAGAGTTTTTGCAGTAAAGTTGCCAAGGTTTGCAGGCCTCCTAAAGTGGGAGTTAATGCCTGGAACGCGTCTAGGGACAGAAATGGCTGACCGTGCAAAGTTCTGGGGAAGAGTTGGAGGAATATTTCATACTGATGAAATGCCAGCTTATGGAATAACCCTTGAAGAAATTGAAACTCTTAGGAAGAGAGTTAGAGCCGGAGAAATGGACGCTGTAGTTTTCATAGCCGATAAACCTGAAAACGCTGTAGATGCTTTAAGGGCTGTTATTGAAAGGGCTAAAGAAGCCATAAAGGGTGTACCTGAGGAAACGCGCGTCGCGAAGCCAGATGGTACAACTAGTTACATGCGACCCCGACCGGGCGCAGCTAGAATGTACCCTGAAACAGATATCCCGCCCATCAGATTACCTGAAGAATACATCAACCAATTAAAAGCCAATCTTCCCGAAATGCCAGAAGAAAAGCTTAAAAGATTCATATCAGAGCATCACCTTAACGAAAAGCTGGCAAAACAACTTTTAGACTCAGAGTACTCGGGAATTTTTGAATCAATAATTAAAGAGACAAAGGTTTCATCAACTTTTGTAGCAGCTTTTCTAACAGAAACTATGAAGTCTCTTAAACGTGAGGGTATACCCGTAGAGAAAATTGCAGATGATCAGCTTTTAGAACTATTTAGGCTCGTAGATAAGGGAGAAGTCGCTAAAGAAGCCCTTCCAGAGATAGTAACTTGGCTGGCGAAGAATGAGGGAAAAAATGTTTATGAAGCTTTAGGAAGTCTCGGATTGAGGATGTTATCAAGGGAAGAGGTTGAAAAAGTCATAGAGGACATAATAATCAAAAATAGAAAAGTAATCGATGAAGGAAAAGACAAGGCCTTTGGGTTTCTTATGGGGGTAATAATGAAGGAGCTAAGGGGCAAAGCTGACGCCAAACTTGTGAGTAACATATTGAAGAGCAAACTTAATTTGAAATAAGTAATGCGCATTCGCAAAAAATAAGCTAGATTGGAGCTTCTATATAAGTTAAGGTTCTCTATGAAAGGAACAAGAATGACTTCAGGATTATTGGCGCTAGCACTGTCTGCTATTATATGTATTGGTTATGTCTCTGCAAATATACAGGATGATTCAGAATATCAGCAACATGTAAAATTTAATGGCGAAAAAGGCGCTGCTGAGACGATAATAATTAAAAAGCCTATGTTTCCGATACGATTTAATGATGGACAAATCCCAATAGGCAGTCATTGTAAAGTAGCATGTCCCCTAGAAGCTAACAAAAGCTATCACATATACCTTTATGGATCCTGGGTTAACTTAGGTTCAGACCCAAAAACAGACTATGACATATTTGTTTATAATCCCCTAGGTGAACTCGAGTGCCATAGCACTAATGCTGCTGGAATTCCAGAAAGCATAGTAACTCCAGGCTTGGAACCATATTTTGTTCCTAAACATTCTGGGGAGTACATTTTCGTCATTGCCAATGATGCTAAAGAAAGCCACGGCTCCGAGGGAGCAACCTTTATGATTATAGAGCACATCGAATGCAATAAGTGGTATCAACATTATGTTGAAGGAAAAAACAACACAGGTTACCCGTCGTTTCGCACAAGTTGGGCTTACGAATTTGTAACAAATAGCTCTCGTATAGAGATTTGGATCGAAGTCCCAGAAACATTAGATATGTACGAGGCAAGACTTTATCTAATGACGAATCCAAAAGCTAAGAACAAAACCATCGTTGGGGGGATACCTCTACCATGGGAGCCTGGATTATACGGCGAAGTCAAGGATGTTATCGGCGGCTTTAACCTGGAAAGTAAAGGCTATAGAGGCATAGCATACACAAGTTGCGGGGACTATGGTAAAGACATGCTTATAAACTTCACTCTCCCCAAGGAGTTAAGAACAGAAGAACCGATTACCTATCATCTCGTCTTCATTGGTGAATCAGGGAGGGGTGCAATAAAATTTCTAGTGAAGACAAAGTTCGGCGGCTCTGAGCTAAAACCGCTTAAGATTCCGACACAGGTCTACCCTAATACGGAAATCAGCATATCCTATATCTCAACACCATTCAACCTAAAAAATGCAAGTCTGATCTACTCTACAAACAATTGGAAAACCACTAATAAAACGGAAATGGAAATCATTGGGAATAATACGTGCCAGGGAATTATACCCGGGCAGGCTGTGGGTACCGAAGTCAGATATAGAGTTGAAGCTATCGACGTTTTAATGAATAAAATGGTAGCTGAAGGAAGTTATATAGTAAAACATGCCTCTGCCATAAACTTAACTAGTGTGCCTGAAAAGGTGACCGTTGGTGGTAAAATCATCATAAATGGCTTCCTAACTCCCAAGATAAGTGGTCAAACTATAACATTCACCTTTAAAATGCAAGATGAAGTCAACCAAATAGAATGTAAAACTGATGAAAACGGCTTTTTTACAGCGAATTTTACGCTTAAAGAACCCGGCTACCTTATTTTGGAGGCAAAATACGCTGGGAATGGTCAGATTCATGGTTGTAGCTACGGTCCCTTCATTATTAGGGTGGAGGAGCCTCCTTTAATTACTAAGATAATCCCGTATATCGGAGTTGCAGCACCACTCTCCATAGTTGGGCTTTTTATTCTCTATATAGTTAAAATGCGAGGCTGAAAGTCATTTTCAAGCTTGCTATGCAATTACATGTTAAAAACCAAGGATTAACAGAAACTAGTACGCAAACCCTAAAAATACAAACCACTTTACTTTTTATATCTGTGGTAAATTAATTTAAACATGCAAAGGATCCCCGGGGGTGCCAGCATTATAAAGGAGTTTTAGCTTGAGGGAGACTTATGAAGAGAATTGAAGTTCACATTAAAACCTCATTCGGTGAAATTGTGATTGAAGGCGAAAACCCTAATGATGTGCTAAATCTACTTAAAGAGATTCCAGAAAACTTTGTTGAAGAAGTATCCGGCATTGTTTCTGGTAAGCTAACACCCTCTGTGGCAGCTCAATTAAGAGGTATAATTGAGTTCACCACAGAAGGCCCCGTTATTGCAACAAAAGAAAACCTAACCCACTATGAAGCTATAGGTTTGATCCTCTATGCTTCTGAAGGTAGACAAAATACGGCAACGCAAATTCAGAAGCTCCTTGAATCAAGTGGTATAAAGTCAATGGTCCCTGCCCGTCTTAATGAAATGACTAAGCGAGGGCATGTTTTCAAACCTGATCCCAAAAGGCCTGAGTTTAAGCTTACAGTTCATGGTGAGAAATGGATTGAGGAGGAAGTTCTTCCTAAACTCAGGAGTAAAATAAGTTGAAAACTGAAAACAACATAACAATTCATGTTAAGTACTGCGACTTGGAAAAAACTTTTACTGGAAACATTAATGAAGTATGGCTTGCTGTTAACAAGTTTTTCAGCGAATTAATTCCAGCCTTTGAAATGGCGAAGGCTCTAACTCTAAAAATGGATCTAAGTGAGCTAGTTGAGGCTTGCAAAGGTATTGTTGGCTTTATCGAAAATAAACCATATCTGCTGGTATCTAAGGTGAAACTTACAGATAACGAGACATTAGCTATACATTTACTAGCGGCTTATGTTGGGCATAAATTAGGCGTATTGAATACCGACTCTATGTCAAGGGAGGAGCTTCAGAGCAGGCTTGGAAAAAGCGGAAAAATAACCAGCACTCGCCTAGGTGAGCTAATAAAAATGGGGATCGTTGAGAAGAACCCTGATGGAGGCTACAGGCTTACAGGATTTGGAGTTGTTCAAATGCAACGGGAGTGGCTCCCCAGAATACGATCTAAGCTTAGACTATGATTAATTTCTCAGCATTTTTTCCTCATCTTCAAGTATTTCCTCTGAACATAAATATTCAATTAACTTAGGGTTGATGAGAGGCTTACCATTCTTAATGGGGTAAGCGTAGGGCAGATAAATTTCTCCTTTATTATCGAACTTAATTCTTAAGCCTCTTTTAACTGAAATGGCCTCTAGCGGGGTGCCTTCACTTACAAGCTTTGCGACATATATAGCTCCATCAATGGAGAATTGAACTTTTCCAATATTCCGAACAATAGCTCCTGGTAGAGTAGCCGTTAGAAGTTTGCTTGTTCTTCCTTTAGGAGGATGATCGCCTAAGATTCCACCTATTATTACGGCTTCTTTCCCCTCAAAGTCATTTGGTTTTAAGGATAGGTTTGCTTTAGGATCTAAAACTATGACCTTGAATGGTGGGAATAATTCAAAAGCCCTCTCTAAGCAAACTCTCCCTAACGTTTTAAGTTTTTGAAAATCCTCGATTCTTTTAACATTTGTAAACCATAATTTTTCTTTACCAACGATTTCCGAAGCATGCATATATTCGAACAATAACCACTTACTAACTTCAGGTTCAAGATGTTCAATAATAAAAATAATCGAAGCCATAAGAATCAATATTTAACATTAAACCTAATAAACCTGTGGTTGCAGAGAAGCTAACTCTGTAACTTTGGCCTTTATTTGGTGGAAAATCTTTTGCATGTCACTCTTATCCATCAAGTACGGATCTGGAATATTCCAAACTACTATTTTATTTCGGCATTGGGGGCATAATTTTAGAATGTAGTCTTTGTGTATAGGTTCCATGGCAACTATTAAGTCGTATTCTATAAGTCTCTTCTCCCACAGACCTTCCGGCCTCTTTTTGAGAAGATCTAATGCATTTTCCTCCTTGAGATATTCTTTAACTTCTTCAGCGATGGGAAGGACGATGCGCAGTCCAGCAGAATCCACAATCCAGTCTGGTCTAAGTTTACGTAGCAAAGCCTCTGCAAGAGGACTGCGATACACATTCCCTGAGCAGACAAACAAAACCTTCAATTTGATCAAGCCACGCAATCACTTAACAGTCAAAATCACTGCATAATATAACTGTTCCCACATAAAACAGACACAATAATAATTAACAAAATCATCAGGCGAACCCTTAAAAATGTAAGCAAGTCATAATCTATGATGAAGTAAAATGAATGCCCAAATAATACTTCTCATAATTTTTGCTGTTATACTGGGCATTTTCCTATGCTTATGCTACAGCTTTCATAAGAACGAAGCTTGGGCGAGAAGCCGGAATAAGATTGGAGCAATTTTCATGAGTATAACCGGTTTTTCTCTATTTTTATGGGGATTAGAAACGAAGGATGTTATCAGGACTACGCTTGGTATTTCCTTGCTCTTAGCATCAGCATCCAATCTCTCAGATTATATTAAACATGAGTTATTAAGCCGGATTCTAGAGGTACTATTTACTGCATCATCAATAGCGACAATACTTTATGGATATGTGACAACTAAAAACGTAATATTTGGAGTAATAACTCTGTTTATTTTGGTCACACTTTTATTTGGCTTAATGTTTTCGTACATTATACCGAAAATTTACAAACATTCAGATTTGGGTTGAGGTGTAAGTCCACCTTGTTAAATGAATTGCATAATAATGTTTGAAGAATTATTGGTTATGGTGGTCTCTTCTGAGCATACTGATATCTGCGGGGCTTTCCCTCTCGAGTCAGTATGCCCTCCTTTACTAAGTCTATAAGTGCATGAGCTACAGCAGTTCGATCATAATGAAAGCCACGTCTCGCCATTTCATTGTGGACTTCTCCTAAACTTCTTGGAGTTATGAACCAACCCTCCTCCCATAGGCTCTGGATCACGCCTTTACAGGTTTCAGCCCTAGAAGGTGACGTAAAGCGTTCAACAGGCGTTGCAGATATCTCTTTCAGTTTTTGTGTTATTGCCGATAAAATTCTATCCACAGCAGACTGCAGTTGGTCTTCTTGGCATTCAATTTCGAATTCTATTTCACCTACCCTCATTTTAAGGCGTATTGGTGGTTTTGTACTTGGCGCCGTCAATTTTTCACCTTGTTGATTATTGAATTGTGCAACTTGTGCATGCACAACATTTAAATAAACCTTCCTTAAACAATTGGCTATTGGTGAATCTTGGTGATTGAACAATACACTATAGCAACAACATCAAAATATAATTTTCCACAGCCGATTATGGATTTAACACTTCCTCAACGCTTTATGGAGCTCAGTCTCACCTCCCTAAAGGTCATGAGTAAATGCAGTTTTCAATTAAATCAACAACCCCTTCAACAAAGGAGCATGGAGCTTTCAATACAAGCTGAAAACTTATCCCCCGAGCCAATTCACTTAAAGCTGAACAGACAGCCAACAATCATAGCCGCTGTAGATACTTCATCAATAAATCTTGGCGAGACAAGCAGGGGTTTAGTAATCGCCATTCGGGGGGCATGTGTGTGGAAGAGCAATAAGAAATATAATTACTTACGGCTTGGCCCCTTTATATTTCATATTACTGAAGAAAATAAAGGGGAGATTTACAATAGCCTCTTGAGGATTTACATTCCAAACCATAGAGGCGCAGCCAATCCTAGCTTCAATCAGTTACCATTGAGGATGGCAAATCTTCTTGAAAGATGGTTGCAAGCTTCCATCGCCAAGACCCTCAATGGAGGTATAATCCTTTTTGACGGTTCACTTACAGCCGGAACACCAGATACACCGATTCAGCAACTAAGGGAAATCCTAAAATCCGCCAGAGAGAGGGGCAACGTAGTCTTAGCTTTTGCTAAAATGACTAGCCTAAGAATCAATGGCTTAATCATTACAGAAGCTTTGGTAAACTATAAGCCGCCATATCTAGTGCCAATGATTGACTTGAAACTTAAGCCGCCACTGACACTTCTTGGCGATATTTATGTAGCTAAACTTTCAACAGGGAACTGTGCATTTAGGCTAGATATTGATAAAGAAATCCCGCATGACCAAAGGGTGGATGCTGTAGAGAAGCTTTTAGGTAATGACCTTATAAATTGCGGCTACCCAGAAACCCTGAGGCTAGCTCATATTCTATGCACATTCACAGCTAATGAAGTCTTAGCCATGCAACACTATGTCAGACGTAAACATCGTCTAAAAATTATTGATCGACCTGACATGCATAAGCTGCTATTTGGACCCTTTGGTAAGGGTGAGGACGATAATGAGACTTTATAAGAAAGAAGGTAATGTAGTTCAGATTCTAAGCTTCCCCGATGAGAACTTAGAAAAAGGCGACTATCTCCTTATAGAAGATGAATCAGCTGGAAGAGCCCTTATAGTACAGGTTATAGATGTTCAATTTGCAAATGTACCAGGTGTTCTAGAGGAACTCCTTAGAAGTCTGCCTGACGGTGGTGAAATTATAGAGGGGGAAGACATAGACCCGCTAGATATAGCACCCCACATAACATATATCCAAGACGCTAAGCTTCTTATTTGCAAGATTAGAGCCACGATTCAAGGAGGGGGATTAATACCAAGCAGTTCATGGCTTCCGTCACGTTCTCAATCAGTTATTAGGCGTCTTCCTATATCAACGCTACTTAAGCTTGCAAGGGTGAATGGCAAAAGACCTATCCTCCTAGGTGAGACTAAAGAGAACTCGCCACTAATGATAGATGCATCTTCATTAGATGGAAAGCTTAATATAATAACTGGCAAAAAAGGAACAGGGAAATCTCATCTATCAAAACTATTGATAATTAGCCTTATACAATATGGTGCCACGGTTGTCGTTCTAGATTTAAATGGTGAATATGCTGGGTTAGGGATAACCTCCGATGGAAAAAAGAATGCTTACTATGATAAAGTTCACGTTTTAGTGCCGAGTGAGAATTTTAAAGTAGCCCTCAGCCAACTCCACATAAATGAGCTTATGAGCATACTTATCCATGCCCTACATCTGCCAGGCACATCAGCCCGCGAGTTTAGACGGATATGGCAGTCTCTAAAGCAGAGAGGATGCTTAACTCTTAACGAGCTGGGTGAAGCCATTCGTAATTGGCATTGCAACCAGAATGTTAAGGATGCTTTATTTTCAAGATATTACACTATGGTCAACTCCGGCTTCTTTACTGATAATCTATCTGAAGCCATGATGCTTGAAGAAGCCCTTATAAAAGCCAATAGGGAAGGCGGCGCCGTTATTATTAATCTTAAGAACACTTCAGCCATGGATAGGCACATGATTGTCGAGTATGTCCTCGGAAAGCTTACGGAGATGTTGACAAATTGGAGACTTAAAGCAGTTTTTCTATTCGCAGAGGAAGCCCACCTCTATTTACGTGAAACTTACTGGGATGATATAGTAACGAGAATGCGTCATTTTGGCATATTTACAACATTCATAACTAACCAGCCGGATAGCATTCGTGAAAGCATATACCGCCAAGCGGATAACATATTTCTATTCAATTTTACAAATGAGCATGATCTTGAAGTGGTTTCGAGAGCAGCTCGTGTAGACTCTGAAACTGTTAAATCTATAGCCCGCGAGCTTCCTCCCCATCATTGTCTAGTGCTTGGAAAGGCTGTGGAAGATTTTCCAATAGTTGTAAGAATTAAAGCCCTAGATGTTAAAACAATGGGCGAAACAAGATTATTCTTTTCCTAACATTTTAATGAATCAAGGAGCTTAAGCTTTTCTATATTCCTCCTTATAAAGCCCCTAAAGGTTTCAGTTACATCAAATTTCTCCACTTCGCTGAGATTTACCCACTGAACAGCTTCAGCATCATCATATGCGCCAAGATCCCCGCCCTTAATTTTAAGAAAATAATTGATTATAATGAAGTGATACTTCACCTTCCCAGCTTCATCGAAAACAACACTGTTTACAACATCTATGAGCTTTGGATCATAAACTTCTAAACCAGTCTCCTCTTTAACCTCTCGGATAACAGCATTTTCCGGGCTTTCTCCCAATTCCACAAGCCCTCCAGGAACACTCCATTTTCCTCTTCCAGGCTCGCTTCTACGCTTTTCTAGAAGGATGCTTCCATCACGTATTATTATAGCACCAACACCAACTACAGGCTGAAATGGGTAAAGTCGCCTCGCCAATGAATTAAACCCCATATGGATGTTATCAAAATATTAGCTACTTATTTGATATGCTTTACTATACAGGTAAGCCAAAGTATGGTTCGTAAAAAGTGGGCTCCTCACCTATTATAGTAAGCTCCTTATCCTTTGTTAATATCACAGCTATCGCGGTTGCTGTGACCGCCAATGAAGTTAGCGCGGTGTACTGTGTTAAATTAGCTAACTTAACGGTTTGTGATTCAACGCTGAACTTGTATGAAATAGGCTTATAACTAATTACTGGATAGGGATTGTAGCCAGGTCCATAAGCCACTTGAAAACTCACCGCCTGAGTAGCGATATCGCCTTCGCCACGCTTCAGAAAGCCATCAGCATCATATATCCCAGTGAAGTTATTAATGGTTATGTTTACTTCTGTGGATATAATAGAGCCGCTGATCTTTATAGCTACAGGCACCTTAAAAGTTTCACCAATTATGGTTAGCTCTCTATTCGCCTTTGTCGCATCATATAGAAGCCCAGCAGCATAGAGCCTATTTAACAGAATCCGCGTGGCATCAAAGGAGATGGCGGAGATTACCTCGTCTATTTTTGGAAGCTGAAAACCAACATAATCGATATAGGATGCTCCTCCACATGTATACTGAACACTCGTCGATTTTACATCACCCGGATCCGCCAACCCTGTTGAAGCATAGGATGCCCCAATAAGCAAGGAAGCCAACACTATGGATATTATGACCTTGGCAGTTCTATCCAAACCAGTGGATTTCATTACTGGTGCAAATATTAGGTAATATGGCGGGCTTATGCGACTAGTTAACCTGAGCTGTAAGAGACGATCTCTATCCGTAACCATTGGCAGAAGCGCTATGCCAGCTATGAAACCACCAGCATGAGCAAAGACCGCAGTACTTCCAGCTGCCTGTAAATACCCATATATAACTTGAGTGGCGAACCAAAATATAAGATAGTATACAGCCTTTAGCCTAATGAAGAATGGAAATGGAAAGAACCACCAACCCATTATGAGAGATGTTCCGGGATATAGTAGTAAATACGCGCCTAAAACGCCACTTATAGCTCCTGATGCGCCAATTGCAGGTATGAGGTATGCTGGATAACCACCTATAAAACTAAAAGCTGTATGAAATATGGAGGCAAAAATTCCTGATGCAAGGTATAGCGCTAAAAAGCGACCTCCACCTAAAGCCTCTTCAACAGCTCTACCGAAGAGGTATAGAAAATACATGTTGAAAATTATGTGAAATAGGTTGGCATGTAGAAACATGGAGGATAAAATTCTATAAAATTGGGTTGGTATGGTAATAAGCGACGGAACAAAGCCGCCGAGGTTCACCCAATAATCACTTATTTCCATAAAAAGATTCTGATAAGACGTTATGAAATAAATTGCAGTATTCACAATTATTAGAGTAAAGGTAACTATTGGACGTGATCTCACTCGAGAATACCCGCCGACTGGTACGCCTAAACTTCTCTTGAAACTAAACAATAAAATGCAACTCCTCCACAAAAAAGAGGATTCACGTACTAAAATAATTTTTCAAGCAAAAGCTTTCATTCATATCTTAAAGCCTCCACAGGTTTAAGTTTTGAAGCCCTCCAAGCGGGATACACTGCGAAAATTAAGCTAACTGTAAGACTGAAAAACAGAGCCCCAAACAGAACTGTTGGAGTTAAGACAGGATTTATTTTCGCCATGCTTATGGTTGCTACTTGACCTTGCCGAGAGACGCCGGCAAGATTCCCATTGGTGCTGAATACTCTTACGACTAGCTCTGCAAGACCCCAACCTACTCCAATACCCATAAAAGCGCCCATTAGCCCTATTATAGTTGCTTCAGTTAGGAAGATTAACAGCACCGTACGGTTTTTCATTCCCAAAGCTTTCAAGATGCCTATTTCCCTTGTGCGCTCCATTAATGAGACGATCATAATATTCATTATGCCTATGCCAGCTACTAGAAGGGATATTGCAGCTATCCCTGTCAGGAAAAGTCCTATGGTAGAGAAGATACTTGAGATTATATTGAGAACAGCAGTGGCGGATGTAACCGTTACCTGCCCTCCAAAGGCATCTCTTATAGCTTTAGCTGTGCTTTCAATAGTTATTCTATCGTCATTTTTCAGTCTAACAATTATCATTTCGCACTTATCCGTCCCGAAAAAGGTTTGAGCTTGCTGTATCGGAATGTAAACACTTACATCAGACGGCCCGCCTATGCTGAACCCTCCGATTTCCCGAAGAACTGCAACTACATTGCCCACGTAGGACTCATTTCTAAGGGGTCTAGATGTAGTGTTTGTCCAAATTATCTCAACATCGTCATCTTTTGTACAGAAGAGCGTCCCGTTTCCCCACGGATCACTTACCCGTTTACCAACAACCACAGCGATGTTTCCCGGATTAATTGGAATTTCCCCATGCTCAGCTATAAATGTGCTTTCATAAAAACTCTTATATGAGTCAAAGTTAATGCCTACGATTGTGACGCGGAGGGTTTTTCCATCTGCATTTTTTATGTAACCAACTCTTTGTATGATGGCGAGGGTTGCAGTGACATTTTCTATTTGTTCTATTGTCTTAGTATCGTTGAGTAAGAGTGTGAAGCTTGATTCCACTCCGCCCATTCCTCCGCCCGCTGAAATAATAAGCGTGTCCGTTGCAAATCCCCTCTGAAGTTGAGTAGCGATTGCTTCCTGTAATCCTTGAGTTATTGACAATAGCGCCACTATAGCGGCTATGCCAATAATAACACCTAATGTGGTTAAGCCAGCACGGAGCTTCCGTAGTTTTATGGCACTAAAAGCATACATCCATACATCTTTTGGCTTCATGGCTTATTCACCACCTCATCCACTATGAGGCCGTCCAGCATGTATACAGTTCGATTTGCCTCTTTAGCTAGGCGCTGGTCATGGGTAACCATTATTATCGTTACACCTTTCTCTTCGTTCAAATGTCTTACAAGCCTCATTATCTCATCAGCGTTTTTCGAGTCAACATTTCCGGTAGGTTCATCCATAAGTAAAAAACGTGGATTATTCGCTAAAGCTCTGGCTATCGCCACCCGTTGTTGTTCACCTCCGCTTAATTCAGTAGGTTTATGGTTCGCCCGGTCTGCTAAGCCTACAATTTCGAGGAGTTCAATAGCACGCTTTCGCCTCTCCATTTTGCTTAAACCAGCGATAGCCATTGGAAGCTCAACATTTTCCAAAGCTGTAAACCTAGGAATCAGGTTGAAAAACTGGAATACAAAGCCTATGCGACGCCTTAACTCTGCAAGACCATTATCATCCAAGATCGAGACATCAACGCCTTCTATGAAGACTTTTCCGCTGGTGGGCTTATCTAGGGCTCCAACGAGATTTAAAAGCGTCGATTTCCCACTTCCAGAGGGCCCTAATATGGATAGGAACTCGCCTTCTTTAACTTTAAGGCTTACACCTTTAAGGGCTTCTATAGCAACTTTGCCGAGCAAGTATACCTTCTTAAGGTTTACAGTTTCAACAATAGCCATAAAATCATCACTTTTCTACTTTGTTAAGTATTTCCACGACAAGAAGATGCCAACTATGGCTAAAACCACCGCAAATGCGCCTAAATACGTAAAATCTAACACTAGGGTAGGGATATCCATAGGCATGATAGTTAGGCGTCTAATGGCGTCTGTTAGATATGTCAGAGGATTCACACTTGCTATAACTTGCAACCAATCCGGCATAAGATTTGTTGGGAAAAAAGTATTGCTTGCAAACATTAAAGGCATCGTGATTAAGCTTATGAACTGCATAGGGCGCTCCATCCTCGTGGATCTTATGGAGAAGGCTATGAAAACTGATGAGAGCCCAATGCTTAACAATAATATGGCAGCATAAACCCCTAGTAGGTTAAGTAGTGTAAAAGTTGGGCTTAATTTCAATCCTAGAAGATAAGCGAGTACTAGAATCACTGTCGCTTGGAAGATAGCTCTCAGAGCAGCGTTTAAAATCTTTGAGAATATGATGGCTACTCTTGAAACCGGCGTGCTAATCACTTTATCTAGAAAGCCTAAGCGGCGATCCCAAACAATAGACATGCCAACAAACATTGTTGTAGTCATAACGATCATGGAGATCATACCCACAGCCATAAAGCTGAAGTAATCTGTAACACCGAACGTATTCTCCATTATTTTTAAACCCAAATTATTGAGCATCTGCGAAAGCGCAGTACCATCTAGAATTACACTAGAAAGCCCAGGAGGATAAAGTATAACATTGCCGGGGATGGGTATTGGCCCATGCATATTTATATTGTTAGCTGAGAAGAGCGCGCTGATGTTCATGGACTTACCTAAGAGACCCATCCATATAAGAGGCTGAAGCACAAACATTGCCAACATTACAGGGTCGTTAAGCCATTTTTTAAGCTCGCGACGAGTTAAAGCCCATAATCCCCTTAAAAAGCTTGGCTTGCATTCATTAACCACATTTTGGGAGTTAACGCTCACGTTCATGTTTTTCTCGCCCTCCTCAAGTGTATCCTTTGGGCCATAATTTCACTACGGGACTCCTCTATGTCACGTAATGCCTTGCCCGTGTATTCTAAATATACATCGTTTAGAGTTGGCTCCGTCAGTGAAAGTCTTGTTACAGTATAGCCTTTTCTTCGCAGAGCCTCAATTATGAGAGGAGCCGTCACTTCGCCATTAATCGCCTTTATACGATATACACCATTTTCTTTTCGAACCTCTTTCACGTTCTCTACATTTTGGATTATATCAGTTACATCAGCATTCCCTTTAATGGATAAAGTGATTATATCTCCGCCCAAACTGTCCTTGAGTTCGCTAGGCGAGCCCGTCACAATTATCCTACCATGGTCTATGATAGCTATACGATCACAGAGGGCGTCAGCCTCCTCCAAATAATGTGTAGTCATGAAGAGGGTCATACCATACTCGCTTTTTAGACGTCTTATATAATTCCATGTGGCAGTACGCGTCTGAACATCTAAGCCTAAAGTTGGTTCATCTAGAAAAAGCACCTTCGGCCTATTAATTAGTCCACATGCAAGTTCAAGTCTCCTACGCATCCCGCCGGAATACGTCTCAACTCTCTTGTCCTTAAATTCTGTTAACTCCACGAGTTCCAATAGCTCGAGAGCGCGTTTCTTAGCTACATCACGAGGAATTCCATATAAATCTGCACAAAGCATTATGTTCTCATAGCCAGTTAGGTCTTCATCCGCGGTATACTCTTGGGGCACGACTCCTATAACTTTTCTAACTTCATTAGCTTGTTTAACAATATCATAACCTAGCACAGATGCTGTTCCTTCGGTAGGTTTTAACACCGTTATAAGCATGTTTATTGTTGTAGTTTTACCGGCCCCATTTGGACCTAGAAAACCAAAAATCTCCCCTTCCTTCACGCTAAAGGATATATGATCAACGGCTACCAAGCTTCTATTAAAAACCTTCGTTAAGCCTTCGGCTTTTATCACTTCCATTTTAACTGCTTCCCTCGCCCGAAATCTTCTTATTTAGATCTTCAAGCTCTTGAGCCATTTCTTCAAGGATGCGCAATGTTTCCTTGAAGGCTTGGTCAGTAAAATGTTCCTCAAGATTTAAACTTAATTTAAAGAAGGCTCTTATGAGGCGACTCGCTGCAATCCTAAGCTTCTCCGCTTCTTCATGAGGAATTCGATACCACATGAACCCAAATAGCGGTGGGGAGAAAAATTTACATCCTTTTCCAAAATGTGTTTTAAGCTTGCGCTGTTCTTCAAGAAGCTGTTTACCTTTATCCGTTAAGGTATAACGTCTAACCCCACTTTCCTCGCTAGGGACCTCCTTAATATAACCGTTATCTTGAAGCCACGCTAAAAGGGGATAAACAGATCCTGGACTAGGTCTCCAATGGCCATTTGTACGCTTTTCAATTTCATTCATTATCTCCGATCCAGATAGGGGTTTCTCATTTAGGAGTTCAAGGACTTGGTAGCGTAGAAATCCCTTTGGTACAGCGGCCATGTGCCTAAGCCAGTGACGAAAGGGAGGATCAAACATGATATCACCTTTGATGTCAACTTCAATATCAACACTGATATTTAAGCATTACTTGTCCGAAAAAATATTGGACATGATCAAAAAGAAACTCTATTCGATAATTGTTCCTATTTTTTCACCTTTAAGAGCCAAAAGAATATTCTCAGGCTTAAAACCATTAAGCACTAAAACCTTCAAGTGTTTAGCTTGCAGGAGCTTAACGGATTCCGGATCTAAGATCTGATGTATCCCCGCGTGATGTTTCTTCTCAGCTAAAACTTTTGGTAAATCATCAAAACTTAACCTATCAAGCTTCACGGCGTCAGGGTATTTCTTAGGATCCTTGTCATATACGCCATCTTGATCCGTGGCTTTAATAAGAAGGTCTGCGTTGATATACCCGGCTATAAGGGCTGCAACCGCATCAGTTGTCATCCCGGGTTTTAAGCCCCCGAGGACGGCGATTTTGCCTTCAGCTAAACATGAGATTGTCTCCTCGATGTTTGTTAGCACTCGTCCACAACATAATGCCCCTAGCTTCTTCACGAAAAGTTGCGCGAAGAGCCTTGAAACCGATATTGCTAAATCATCTTGGTCTTCCTCTCCTAGGTCAAGCTCTTTAGCAATCTTTATAAACTCACGTGCTAAAGCGCCTCCGCCTATCACTATTGCTAATTCGTGACCAGCAGCTTTAAGTTTCTGAAGTACTTCAACATACTTATTTATCAATTGTGAATTTATTGGCGTAGCTACTACTGATCCGCCTATACGGATCACGATCTTCATAACGTATAGCCTTCTTATCTCATTAACGGCATATTGTTGCTTAAGTTTTAAAAGAATTTATCTAATCCCAAAACCGATTTATCAGTTTTCAATTCAATAGATTCGCCAAACGATATTCTCATATCATCTTTAGCCGCGATGGTCGGTATACCTGTCCTCTCAGAGATGTACTTTGCCTCTTTATCTGGACCAGCCAATATCATTTGCATGCCTAAATGTGTTATAATCGCTTGCTCAGGCTGAGCCTCCTCAATTATTTTTATAGCATCTAGAGTGGTCATATGCCCCTTCCATGATTGGCCAGCAGGTCTAAGAACGCATAACATAAGTAATCTTACACCCCTATAAAGTCGGCCAATATCCTCAAAGTATTCAGTATCGCTTGTATAGGCAAAAGCTCCAAATTCCTTAGTCTCAAATATAAAGCCAACAGTGTCAGGATCAGAATGTCTAGCTTGAATAGCTTGAACATTCAAATTAGCTATTGAAAATTTTACACCAGGTATAGCTTCAACTAGTTGGGAGGGCATCTGTTGATGGTACTTTGAAATAGACGGTTCGCAAACACTGCCGCCACTTAGTACGCTCTTAGAGGCTACAAGAACGCCGCGCTTTCTTGTTGCCCCTCCAGTCATAGCCTCAATTAAAACTTCAGCATCATTATAATGGTCTGGATGGCAGTGAGAAACCATTATGGCGTTAATTTTCCTTGGATCTAAACCAGAGCTAACGGAATAAACAAGAGCCCCAGGTCCTGGATCTAAATGAAGGTTTAAAGAGTCGCCAATGATACGTATTCCAGCAGTGCGTCTCTTCTGGGTTATTGTTGTAAACCTTCCACCACCAGTTCCAAGGAATATGATTTCATACGCCATAACACACTCACCATAGGTCTTTAAAAAAGATACAGCACCCTAATTAATTTCTTTATTTCATCACGTCTTAGATTACGAACGCGAAGTTTGCATGCTAGGGAGATGACTTTATCTTTATAATTCTTCTTTAATATTCATAATTCATAGAGTATGATAAGTCATGATTTCATTAAAGAGGCCTAAAGCTTTAGCTCTTCTTTCAGGCGGATTGGATAGCGTACTCGCAGTTAAGTTGGTTCAGGAGCAGGGCGTAGATATAGAAGCTATAAATTTTATAACGCCTTTTAGCATTAACGTTAAGGGAAACTTGGTACGGGAAATTGCGAAAAATATTGGTATCCCCCTAAAGGTTGTGGACATAGGCCTAGAGTATTTACGGATTATCCGAAGACCTAGGTTTGGTTATGGAAGATACATGAATCCATGTATAGATTGCCGAATTTTTATGCTTAAGGAAGCAAAAAAGTATGCTGAGGAAATTGGTGCCCAATTTATCGTGACAGGTGAAGTTCTAGATGAACGCCCCATGTCTCAAAACATGAAAGCGTTAATGATCATAGAAGAAGAATCAAGCTTAAAGGGTAGGATTTTAAGACCTTTATCCGCTAAGTTGCTTCCTGAAACTGTCGTTGAGAAAGAGGGGATTATAGATAGGAGTCGCCTCCTCGATATACGAGGGAGGTCTAGGAGGAGACAGTTAATGTTAGCTAAAGAGTTAGGCATAACAAGTTATGAATGGCCTTCAGGGGGCTGTCTTTTAACTTATAGGGAGTTCAGCGCTAAACTTCGGGATCTTCTAAAACATAAAAAGCGGATATCGCTTAGTGATCTAAAACTTCTTAGAATCGGCAGGCACTTCAGATACATGGATAATAAGATAATTGTTGGAAGAAATTATGAGGAAAATCAGAAGTTGCTCATGTTAAAAGCAAAAAGCGACTATGTTTTTGAAGCCCAAGGATGTGGAAGCCCCATAACAATCCTGCAGGGACCTAAAACAAGGCAGGCAGTGCTAAAAGCTGCTCAGTTAACCGCATATTACTCAGATCAAAAGGCAGGGTTGGTACATATAAAATATGGCAAAGAAAAACCAGCAAAGAGCATTTACGTGGAAAAACCAGCAAAGGAATATGTGGAACTATTAAGAATTAAATGAAAAATGTCAGTTTTAGTTGCTGGAATGATTATTGACTGCGGCTACCTATGCACTTATTGGAAATACATTTTTAGCAATTATGCCTTATTTTAGGCATAATGTCAGCTGAAGCCATTCAAGCCTTCAAAAACCTTGAGGCTGAAGATTTTCGTGTTTTACAGGTTATTGAAGCCGCTATGTTGACACATGAGTTCGTCCCAAAGGATATTATTGTTAAATATTCTAAGTTCAGTGACGAAGAAATTACCTATAGACTTGAGAAACTTCACAAATTTCGTCTTATACGCCAAACTAAACAACCCTATTTAGGCTATGCTCTAAATTATGCTGGCTACGACTGCCTAGCTATAAATACTTTTATCAAAGCTGGAATCTTAGAGGCCTTTGGTAAACCCTTAGGGGTAGGTAAAGAGGCGGACGTTTATGATGCATTAACGCCAGAGGGTGAACGCATAGCTATAAAGTTTCACAGACTTGGACGAATAAGCTTTCGTCAAACTAGGAAAAAACGTGGCTGGACAGAGGAAGACGTAAACTGGCTGTATCGGTCAAAAAAAGCTGCAGAAAGGGAATACGAAGCCCTAAAGATGCTCACCCTGAGAAAAGTAGCCGTTCCAAGACCCATAAGTCAGAATCGCCACGCTATAGCTATGAGCGCCATAGAGGGGGCAGAGCTTGCCGAATGCAATGAAATTCCAAACCCTAAAAAGGTACTTATGGAAATTCTCCGAAATGTTAGAAAAGCGTACTTAGAAGTTGGCTTAATTCACGCCGACTTAAGCGAGTATAACATAATCCTAAAACCTGATATGCGTATTCTCATAATTGATTGGCCTCAATATGTTACCCGTGAACACCCAAATGCCATGGAACTGCTGAAGCGCGACATAGAAAATACTCTAAGGTTCTTTAAGCGCAAACACATTTTAGAGGCTAATTCTCAAATAGCACTTGATTATGTGACTGGCAGGATTAGCAGGCTTAGACTTTAATGGAATCCAACATTATATAGAGGATGTTGTTGCCCCGCAGCAATACATTTCCATAGTTAGCTATAGGCTTCTCATCCTGACACTCAACAGCTCCCTCCAATAAAATATTCATATGACCATCACATCTGATCATTTTCCCGCGATATTCGCAACCATTCTTGAGAACCACAGTAATATGCGAATTCACCTGTTTTACAAGAACATTCAAAGGTTTCTTACTCGGCTCCATGCAAACACCCAAGCAACTTAAACTCTACCCTAATCACAAAACTACTCCATAATAAAAGTTTTATGAAGAATAAACAACCAGAAAACTCTAAAAATTCATTCAACAAAGCAGGCGATAATGTTTAGAATGGAAAAAACAAACACCCAAGTGGGCTGGAGGTTAACAGAGAGATGCTTCATAAGGTTAGGACTAGCGTCTTTATAGACAGGGAAATCCTCGAGAAAGCCAAGAATTTGGGTTTAAACGTTTCACAATGCTGTGAAAATGCTTTAAGGCTTTATATACAAGCAATAGAAAGCTCCAATT
>Ga0209080_1000078_pt1 | contig 70022 bp, 79 predicted proteins | sample JNZ110809AmetaG_FD_184123 | JGI IMG/M metagenome (GOLD analysis project Ga0209080, IMG submission 184123) | Hot spring microbial communities from Jinze hot spring, China to study Microbial Dark Matter (Phase II) - JNZ 110809A (SPAdes) (version 3) ...
CCAATAAATGAACTGTATTACTACAAGGGCAGCGGCGTAGGTCGAGACTTGATCATATGGTATGGAAACACCCAAGCCCTAACAACTTTCGGGCAATATGAACTTTGCGGACGCGTGTTAGACATCGCCGAAGAAATGGGGTGTCGCTTCCTCATAACAGTTGGCGGCTTCAAACAAGAGGAGGTAAAAGAGGTTCCGGAAATCTATTGCGCGGCTTCAGACGTTGAAACATTGAAGGAGGCATTGGCTCTGGGCGCAAAGATAATGGTTGGAAACATTTTCGGCGTGGCCGGCATCCTAATAGGGCTTGGCGCCCTCAGAGGTTTCAGAGGCTTTTCGCTTCTGGTTGAGACTTTGGGCACTTATCCCGATGCAAACGCTGCACGTTATGCTCTCTCCGCCCTAAACAAGTATCTGGGGTTGAAGGTTGACTTGTCAAGGCTTGACTTGGCGGCTGAAAAAACCGCAAAGATCTTGGAGTCTTTCGGCTGGGTTAGAACGGTTAAGGAAGAGGAAAAGAAAAGGGAAGAGTTCCGCTGGTTTGTCTAGCCTCTGGTTTCGCTGACAAACTGCTCATAAACTTTTTGCACTCTTTCAGCGGCGGGTCCCGAGCCTTCCACAACACCTTTTTCGGTTACTTTAATTTTGTCCATAACCCATATGAACCCTTTATCTTCGTAAAGTTTAACCATTGTTGGGAAAACCCTTTCAAGACGTTCAGCCAGAGCCTTCAAGTCAAAAGGTTTCTCCACGCTTAATATTTGGGCGACAACAGCCCCGTTCAAAAACACTCTGTGAAGTTTTTTGCCCTCCTCGTCTTTCGCGTCAGCCAAGCAAAGGCTCAAGTTGTCCGGGTTTATGCCCACCAAAGTTCCGTTATAAGTTTTGCCAGTTGTGGTTATCACTATAACGCTTTTATCTACAAGGGCTGAAACTTCGGTGTAGTATCTTCTCTGAGCTGCTGACAAGCTTATCCTCCTCTAGCCTTAAAGTATGCGATACCCGTATTTTAGGATTTAAACTACACAAGGGTTATTTAGTTGTGTCAAGCGAAGATTTAGCTTTGTGGCGAGATAATGGCGCATGCTGATAGAGAACGGGAAGCCCTTTATGCTAGGCTGCGGTCAATTGAATCTGACTTGTCTGGGGCTTCTGCATCAATAAGCGACGTGGAGGGCAAATTAGCCTACATTGACAGTGCTATGGCTTCTTTGCCAAGTAGACTTGCAACGGTTCGAGGACGTGGTTATGCCGCCATGGGGCACCTTGAAAAGAGCATAGACATTTTGACTAAGAAGTGGATGGAAGCTTCCCCAACCATTAAACAAGCGTTCTATAACAATGTTCAACCCCTAACAGCCCAAATTCGCATACTTCAAGCGGATGCAAACAGGTTAAGGGCGGAGATAAACCGTGGAAACACGGCTTTCTGTTGGGGTCTGGCAAGCCGCCTTTCAGTGGAAGCCTCAACTTTAAGGGCGCGGGTTGCCGCCGAAACCGCGAGAGTAAGCACTTCCCTCGGCGAGTTTCTCGGAAGCATAAACGCCATAGACAGAGACCTAAAAATTGCAGAAAAAACTATAGAGCTTTTCTCCTTCGCTTCGTTTCCGCTAAAACCTGAGGAAAGCCCGGTCCTAGCTATCGAAGGAAAAATCATGACGAAAGACAAGTGTGAAGGCACCTTGTACTTCACGAATCAAAGGTTTGTTTTTGAAGGAAAACGGGAAGTGGTTCTTGAAAAGAAGCTTTTCATAGCCACCAAAAAGAAAACGGAACGCACAGTCCTAATCGAACAGCCCATAGGCGCCCTACAAGAAATCTCCAAGGGAAGGGTTGGGTTAATCGCTTGGACAGGCGTCTACATACGCTTTAAACCAAGCGTCCAAATGGAGGAAACACCCTTCGACGTTAAAGACTGGGAAGCCGACGTTATAACCAGATTCTTCCAATACATCATCGGCGGGGAGGCGGACAGAGACATAGCCACGATAAAAGGCATAACACCTAAAGAGGCGCCAACAATACGGGTTATCCGCTGTCCCCACTGTGGCGCCCCGTACACAAAAGAAATCTACAAAGGACAAACGTCTGTGCAATGCGAATATTGCGGAACATCGATAATGATCAGCTAGCCTAGCCTTTTCTCTTCCTGTTCCTGTTTCAGAAAAACAGCCGTGTTCGGCGGCACATCCCGATAAACCACAACGTTTGGGCCTATCCAACAGTTGTTTCCAACCTTTACGCCGGGCATGAAGAGCGCGTTTATCCCCGTTTTCACGTTGTCACCTAAAATTGCGCCAAGCTTTGTTCTGCCGCTGTCCACAAGCTTGTCCCTAACCATCATTTTGACGGTTCCAGCGTCAAAGCGGTAATTGGCGGTTATGGTTCCAGCGCCCAAGTTGCAGTTTTCGCCTATGACACTGTCGCCCACGTAGGACAAGTGGCCAATGTGCACGCCATCCATTATTATGCTGTTTTTTATTTCGCATGCGTTTCCAATGCGCACCTTCCGCCCTATGCTCGTGCAAGGCCTTATGTAACAGTTAGGTCCAATGTCGCTGTGCTCGCCTATATATGTTGGCCCTTCAATGTAGGCTCCAGAGCGAATGCGGGCTGTCTCCGCCACCGTGACTGGGCCGGTTATGTGGGCACCCACCTCCACGTGCCCCAATATTTTGTGTTCCATTCGGTTTAGAATCCAACTGTTAGCCTCCAGAAGGTCCCATGGTCTGCCAATGTCAAGCCAGTCGGTGCGGGCGATGTTAACTGCAAAAACAGGCTTGCCCTCTTCGATCAATAGTTCGATGGCGTCCGTGACTTCCCATTCTCCCCTTGAAGATGCTTTGATCTTCCTTATTTTCTCGAAAATTTCCGTGGAAAAAACGTATAATCCGGCGTTAGCCATGTTTGAAGGCGCTTCTCCGTGGGCTGGCTTCTCAACGATGCGCTTTACAGAACCGTCCTCTCCAAGCTCCACAACACCGTAGTCTTCCGGCTTATCCACGGGAACAACAGCCAAAGTTGCAGCCGGTCTTTTCGTGCCATGTAAATCGAGAACCCTCTTTAAGGCTTCCGGTGTGAAAAGTAGGTCACCGTAAACGAGCACAAAATCGTCTTCTACGAATGGTTCGACGGTGCCCGCAGCGTTTCCTGTTCCGAGAACACTGGGCTGCTCCACATATTCTATTTTAAGTCCAAATTTTTCGCCTGAACCAAAATGGCGGCGGATGACCTCAGCCATATAATGGACAACAATCGCCACGTGGTTTATCCCGCAAGCCTTAATGGCGTTTAAGCAATGTTCAAGAACTGGTTTTCCACCAATGCTGATCATGTGTTTTGGACGAGTGAAGGTTAACGGTTGAAGCCTGACTCCTTCACCGGCAGCTAAAACTACAGCCTTCACCTTTCAAAATCCTCCAATACCTTCGCTATCACGTTTGCGGCTTTTTCCATTATCTTTTCAGCAACTTTTAAAGATTCACCTTCCACGGTTAAACGCACAAGAGGCTCGGTGCCAGACGCCCTAACCAAAACCCATCCGTCTTCAAACGTTAAGCGGACACCATCAACTGTGGAAAGATCCCTACAGTCTGGAAAACTTGCTTTAAGATGATCTGCCGCCCTTTCAATGACGGCATGCTTTATCTCATTTCTGCAGCGGATGTTCCTCCTTAAAACTTGGAAAACTGGAACGTGGGCGACGAACTCTGAAAGCCTTTTGTCCTCGTCCTCTAGGGCTTTCAGCAAAAGCGTTGAAGAAAGGATTCCATCTGGGCAATAGTGATGTTGTGGGTGTATCCATGCGCCGCAAGGTTCTCCGCCAAAAACAGCGTCAAACTTTTTCACAGCTTCGGCAACATAAACATCGCCAACTTTGACTCTTACAACTCTGCCGCCTAAAGGCTCCACCGTATGCTCAACACACATGGAAGCCTCAACATTTGTGACAACAAGCCTATCCTTTCCACGGCTTTTCTTTATGGCGTAGGATGCGTAAGCCGCCAAAATTCGATCCAAATTCACGAAAATACCATTCTCGTCTACGAAGGCAACCCTATCACCGTCACCATCATAAGCCACGCCAACATCAGCACCTAAGGCCTTCACAGTTTCAGCCAAACCTTGGAGGGATTCAGCACTAGGCTCTGGGCTTCTTCCGGGAAAGAACCCGTCCGGCTGGGCGTTCACGGCTATGACTTTGCACCCTAACCTCTTGAAGATGACTGGCGCTATTTGGCTTGTCGCCCCGCATCCGGGATCAACCACAACTTGCCATCTTTTTTTGAGCTGAACGCTTTCCAATACCATTTTGATGTATGTGCTGGTTTCGTTTACTGGTGTGATTTCGCCTATGTTTTGCCAGTCTGCCAAACGAAAGTTTTCATACATAACCAAACGTTCTATTTCCTCTTGGTGTTCATCACCGTAAGCCATTCCCGTTCCGTCAAAAAGTTTTATTCCGTTATATTCTGGCGGGTTATGCGAAGCTGTAATCATCACTCCAGCGTCGGCGCCTAAAACCCTTGTTAAATATGCTAAAACCGGGGTTGGTGCTACTCCTAGACAATAAACTTTGGCACCGCATGATTGCAGTCCTGAAACTAGGGCGTTTTCAAGCATTAAACTGGAAGTTCTAGTGTCTCTGGCTACAAGAACTCGTCCAGCTTTCGTGAAGGTGCCGACAGCCATCCCCACTTTAGCCGCCAATGTTGGAGTTAACTCAGCGCCAACCAAGCCTCTTACTCCAGAACTGCCAAACAACCTCATGCTGTTTCCCAACATTACCCGATGCTGTTGTGCTAGATGGTTAATTACGATTCAGTCCTTTTAAGCTACACGTTCCCCACGTGTAGAAATGCTGCGGTTCTAGCGGAAGATTTATAAGGTAATACTTTTATTTTGAAAAGTAATACTGAGGCTTTGAAATGCACATACCAGACGGCTACCTAAGCCTTGAAGTCTCCCTTTTAATGAGCATCGTATCCGCGTCTTTCCTTGTTTTATGTTGGAAAAAAGCTAAAGCAACATATCCAAAATCTTTCGCGTCCTTACTGGCGGTTTCAAGTGCCTTTGTTTTTGTGGCACAAATGATCAACTTTCCAATAACCTATGGAACCAGCGGACACCTAGTGGGCGGCACATTTCTCGCTGTTGTGTTGGGGCCGTATGCGGCGGTTTTAAGCATGACCATAGTCTTAATAATGCAAGCTTTATTCTTTGCGGATGGCGGCATATCCGCTCTAGGCGCAAACATCTTTAACATGGCTATAATAGGTGGATTAAGCTTTTTCCTTGTGAAGTTTATTGCAGGCAACTCTGTGCAGGGCAAACGCTTCACCACAGCCGTCTTTGTTGCATCTTGGCTTTCCGTTGTTCTCGGAGCGCTGGCATGTGGTCTGGAGATAGGCGTGTCTCCGGTTTTTTCGCAGGTTGGCGGAATAGCCGTAACTGTTCCAGCCATGCTTTTCTGGCACACTTTAATAGGACTCGCCGAAGCAGCGATAACAACAGCGTTTATAACTCAACTCCACAGGCTTCAGCCAGCGGTCTTAAACGGGTTAGCCCTCTTAAAGGAGGGTGCCTTTTGAAAGGTTACATCAAAGCCCTAGTTTTAATACTAGTCGGTTTTGCGGTTATGCTGCCTCTGGCGTCCACATATCCAGACGGGTTAGAAACGGTGGCTGAAACGCTCGGCGTAGGGGAAAGCGAGCCTTTATGGAGAGGGCTAATGCCGGACTATACCCTTCCAACAATCGAAAATCCATACCTGTCAACGTTGCTTGCAGGTCTCTTTGGAACCTTTCTTGTTCTAGCCTTGTCGTTTGCCCTTGGTAAGGCGTTATCTAAAACCAGCTAAAATAGAGGGAAAAAGCGAACTATTCTCTGCTTGCGAGAATCACAATGTAGTCGGCTGTGTCTGCACACATGTCTGCAGCATGCTCAATAAACTCTATAAGATCGTCGAAAATAACCATGGAGCCGCTGTCCATATCCCTTCCATATTTGATGAACAATGCTTTCATCTTCAAGTATTCGTCATCTATCTTCTTCTCAATTTCTTCAACTTTTTTCGCTCCGTTTATGGCTGCGGCGGAGTCAACAGCAATTTTTTCAATGCTTCCCCTTAAGGCGTGGGCACATTCCACGAGATAAGCCGTTGTGCGAGCAGTCTCCTCCCACAATTCCTTCGGTATTTTAGCTTCTTCAAGCATTTTAATGCATCTTGCAGCATCTTTCACATGATCTGCAAGCGTGTCAAGCCTTTTTACAAGGTGCATGAGGTCCTCACGGTACTCCGCAAAGAGCGCTACACCCTTCGATAGTTCCTTGAAAACTTCTGTACGCAACCTGTCCACTTCCTTCTCAACCTTAAAAATGTTGTCTATGTGTTGCAAAGCCTCTTTCTTGTTGTTTTCAGCCATTTTTTGCATGGCTTGATGGAGAAGCGTCACGGTGTCGAGGGCTTTTGTTATCTGTTCCTGCGCCAAGTCAAGGGCTTTAGCTCTTCGACGCCTCTCAAACCATGTGTAGCTTTTGCTTTCCAAGACTCTTCATCTCACCTTCACATAGTTTTGTGATTCGCTTAATAACACTTTTCAAATTTAGCCTTCTTCTCTTTCAGCAACCCAGTAAGATTTGATTTTCCCATTCTTGGTTAAGACATGCTCCTTCTTGAATATTGGCGTCTCCCTTTTGTACCTCTCAACGGCTTCCTTTAAAACTGGAAAGACATTTTCCCTGTGGGCGCCTGCAACCAATACGTATACGAGATCTTCGCTTACGTTAAACTCGCCCAGGAAATGGTGTATTTGAACGTCCACCACACCCTTTCTCCTTTTTAATTCTTGACATATCTCTGACAAGACCTCATCCGCTTTTTCTTCGTAAGCCTCAATCTCCAATTTTTGAACCCTATCTCCGTTAGGGTTTTCTCCACGGACAACCCCGATGAAAATTGCTATAGCTCCAGCTTTACGGAAATCAGGCTTGCTTTTCACGTCGGCAATCAATTTTTCAATGGAAAATGTGCCTTTCTCATGAACATGTTTGTTGGGCATTGACATCACGTGGTACAACAGTGCACTATGATGTTTTAAAACTTTTTCAACTTATTCTAACCAGTTTTTGAGTTAGGCTTGAAAGCTTTCTACGGTATTCCAAAAGTCTTTCATGGGCTTCTTCAAGTGTTATTTCAAAAAACCTAACCGTGTCGTTTGGCTTTGCCTGTCCAAGCATGTCTAGGTCTGGAGTTATCACTGCAGCTATTTTTGGGTAGCCTCCCGTTGTCTGGGCGTCCTTCATGATTACGATCGGCTTTCCATCCCTTGGCACTTGAACCGCTCCGGGGAGAAGCGCGTCTGAAACAATTTCCGCTTTGTCTTTATGCTCTATTGATGGTCCGTCAAGGCGGTAACCCATGCGGTCTGATTCAATCGTAACCTTGTATTGGCTTGAAAGAAAGGTTTCAATGCCTTTGTCTGTGAACATGTCTGATTGTGGTCCCAAAACAACATGGACTGTGAAGTCGTTGGAAAATTGGGGCACCATGTTTTCCGGCAATTTAAAACAAGCTTCCAAAAAAGGGACATTAAACCCGCATATGATGTCTCCAGGCTTTAATTGTCTACCCTCGATCCCGCCGAGCTTGCCCCGTGTGTATGTGGATCTGCTTCCGAGAATCAATGGTGTATTTATGCCTCCTCTAACGGCAAGGTAGCTTCTACAACCTCTTTCAACTTTTCCAAGCGTAATTGTTTCGCCCTCGTGTATGGTTAGCGTCTGCCACATGGGCGCCTCTTTTCCATCAATTTTTATGGAAAGCTTTCCGCCGGTCACAGCGATTTGTGTGTCTCTCAGTGCCTGCAATTCCGGTCCGATCAGGGTTATTTCCAGGCATGCGTCGTTGGGGTTGTTTGCCACCAGCAAGTTTGCTGCAACCATGGAAAAAGTGTCCATGGCGCCTGAAATTGGGACTCCATATTTGAGGTAGCCGCATCTACCCAAATCCTGCACTGTTGTGAAGAATCCAGCCCTCAACACGTGGAAAAGGTTCATTCTTCTCTAAACTCCAGTTTATAGGCTCCAGACTTAACAAGCTCCTCAATTCTTTTGAATTCTTCTTCTGAAATTGGCATAAACCTTACAATGTCTCCGGGTTTGAGGAGGGCTGGCGGCCTCCAGTCGGCATCGAAAAGCTTAATGGGTGTTCTACCTATAATGCGCCATCCACCAGGCGCCTCGCATGGATATATGCCCGTCTGCCTTTCCGCAATGCCAACGGAGCCCGCCGGAACCTTTAAGCGTGGAGTTGGAAGGCGTGGAGTTGCGATTTCTTCAGGCACTTCCCCTAGATATGGGAAACCGGCAACAAAGCCGATCATGTAGACTCTATACTCTTTTCTAGAGTGAATTTCAACCACTTGGTTTTCTGTCAGGCCGTGGTATTCGGCTACATCCTTTAAATCAGGTCCGTAAATGCTTCCATAAACAACTGGAATGGTGAATTTTCTCGTCTTTTTTGGAGGCGGTGTGTCCCTCAACCTTTTCTCGATTTCCTTAATTTGTTCAACCAAATGTTCGTAGGCTATTTTCTCAGGGTTGTAGCGGATGAGCAGCGACCTATAGGTGGGAACGGTTTCTTCAACTCCAATGATGTTTGCCTCCAGAATCGCCTCGTTTAGAGCTATGACCTTGCGGTTTACAGTCAAGTCTATTATGTTGCCGAACTCAACCACTAGGGCGGTGTCGCCGAAGGGCAGGTAGCGGGCAGATGGATAAATATGCTCCAAGTCTAACTCCCTTTGATCAAATGAACCGACTTACGGCTTCAACCTCTATGCCCGCCTTGACAAGCCCGCTTCTCAAAGCCCTAGCGAGTTTTAGGGCTGTCGGAGTGTCGCCATGAACACAAATAGTGTGCACTGTGCCAAGCTCCACAAGTTCCCCGTTGACAGCTTCCACCACACCCTCCTTCACGGCTTTAACAGCTCTCCCAACAACTTTATCTGGCTCCTCAATTACGGCGCCGGCTAATCTCCGGGAGACTAGACTTCCATCCGGGTTATATGCTCTATCAGCGAAAAACTCGTGGGCGACGCGGAGCCCAGCATCTGCGGCTTTTTTCGCTAGCACTGATTTTGGCGGTGCAAAAACTATTAGGTTATGGTCCAGCTCCAGTACGGCTTCGGTTATGGCTCTGGCAAGCGCCTCATCCTTTAAAGCCATGTTGTACATGGCGCCGTGAGGCTTCACATGCTGAAGGGGTGCACCGAAAACTTTTGCGAAGCCTTGGAGGGCACCAACCTGATAGATTACGTAGGTTTTCGCTTCATTATATGTAAGTTGCATTTCTCTTCTCCCAAATCCCATGAGGTCAGGGTATCCGGGGTGAGCGCCGACAGCTACCCCGTGCTTTTTCGCAAGGGCTATTGTCTGCGCAATCGTCACAGGATCCCCGCCGTGAAAGCCGCATGCAACATTCGCGGAAGTTATGTATGGCATTATTTCGGCGTCGCTTCCAACTTTGAAGTTGCCGTAACTTTCACCTAAATCGCAGTTTATGTCAACCCAAAACTTCAAGGCACACACCAAACATGCTAAGCCTTCAAGTATTTCCGCATATCCTCAAGTGCAGCGGAGGGAACCGGCAAATCCTTCATTGTAAGCAAGCCTGCAGGAGCGTTAAGCACCTTTGGAATAGCATTAATAACCATGGCAACTGTGCCTGTGTCTCCGTGAATGCACGGCTGTATTTTTTGTCTAACGGTTGGCACACCGGTTATTGTTATGGCGTCATACTCCTCCTCCGCCCCGATATACGCTTGAAAGTCCAAGACTATGACCTCCCTGCCTTTCACCATGCCTTTCGCCCTTTGCCTCAAACCTGCAACCTTGCCAGTTTCCACAGTTATGAAGTCGCTTTTCACAGGTTGTTTGGCTATAACCGGTTCAACCGGCTCAGCCCTTATCCCGTCAAGCTTCCACGCTAGGGCGTCTGCAATCATCGCGATAGACTGTTCAAGACCCACGTGCCCGGTTATTTCTCCCCCTTCAATTTTCTGTCGAAATTCCTCCACCGTTAAGCCTGCGCCAATCTTTCTCTGGAACGGCAACCGTCTTGTCGCAGCGTTCATAACCCTAACAGCCTCAATCTTCTCTATTTTTTGGCAGACCGCCGTCAGCGTTATCACAAGCGTATCCATCAGAAAGCCCGGATTTATTCCAGTGCCAACAACCGTTGCGCCGTGTTTTTTAGCCAGTTCATCCAGCTCCTTTGCAAGTTTCGGCTCTGAATGGTAGGGATATGAAAGTTCCTCACATGTGGATATCACGTCTACGCCATGTTTGACAATAGAAGCTATCTGGGAATAAGTGTCCTTAAGATAGGATGAAGTTGCGTGGACGACTATGTCTGGTTTCGTTTTTGAAAGCACGGTGTCCGTGTCGTTTGAAATGGTTATACCCAACTTTTTTAAGCCTAAAAATTCGCCCAAGTCCCTGCCCACTTTATCCTTTGCCACGTCAATTGCGCCAACCACTTTCACGCCACTTTTTTCAAGAAGAGTTTTCGCGATTAAACTTCCAACGGCTCCAACTCCATACGAGACAACCTTAACCTCTTCCATTGGGAACCCTCAGGTTTTAGTTATGATAACACGTTATCTATAAGAGGTTTGGTGCTGGTTTAAAACTTTACATTTGTAAAGTTTATATCTATGAGCTTTCCAATAATAGGAGGGCGGCTGAATTGAGTGCCGGGAAACCTATAACCTACAGAGAAGTTCTCGCTGAATACCCTGACGCTGAGAAAATTAAGTTCTGCTTTGAATGTGGCATATGCACGGCAAGCTGTCCCATGGCAGGTCTTCTAAAAGGAGAATATAATCCAAGGAATGTTCTCGAAAAAATTTTCTTAAATGTTGAAGACGTATTGGTTTCAGATGAGATTTGGCTCTGTGCTTGGTGCTACCGTTGTTACAAACGTTGCCCCCAAGCATTAAAACCGCCAGAAATATTCTTCCATGCCAAAAAGTTTGCAGTTGAGACTGAGCGTAAACAAGCGTTTGAAAATATCATCCAAAAAATTGTTAGGGCATCCCCCCTCCCCTTGGTAACAATCCTTGCATGTTTCCATCCTGAGCGTGCAGGTTTAGGCTTAGACAGAATCGTAAAGGAAGCTGAAAAAATAAGGAAGGAATTGTTGGATGAGGAAAAGAGGGCGATTAAGGCGGAGTCGATAAAGGGAAAAGTTGCGGTCATAGGCTCTGGACCAGCTGGGCTAACTGTTGCGCATGATTTAATTCTAAAGGGCTATGAGGCTACGGTTTTTGAGGCTATGAAAGAGCCCGGTGGAATGTTGAGAAAGTGTTTACCAGCCTATCGTCTTCCAAGAGAACTTTTAGACATGGACATACAAGCGTTGAAAGATCTTGGTGTAGAAATAGAGACAAGCGTCGTGGTTGGTAAAGATGTTGATTTTAGCAGTTTGCGAAGTCGCTACGATGCCGTATTTATCGGTGTAGGTGCTCATAAGGGGCAAGAATTAAGAATCGAGGGCGCCGGCTTGAAGGGCGTTGTGCATGCTCTGGATTTTCTTTGTATGTTTAATTCTGAAAAGGCGCTAAATGTTGAGGACAAACGTGTCGCTGTTATTGGTGGTGGAAATGTTGCTGTTGACTCCGCAAAAACCGCCCTTAAATGTGGAGCTAAAGAAGTAACAATATTCTATCGAAGGTCTAGGGAGGAGATGCCTGCAAACCCATGGGAAGTCAAAGAGGCAGAAGATGAAGGTGTAAAAATCGAATTTTTGATTTCTCCCAAGAGAATTTTAGGCAGCGGCGAAAACGTTTCCGCTGTAGAATTTGTTCGAATGAAGCTTGGCGAGTTAGATGAAACCGGAAGAAGAAAACCGGTTCCAATAGAAGGTTCCGAATTTGTTAAAGACGCTGACATGGTGATTTTGGCAATAGGCGAGGCTCCAGACCTTTCCTTTATACCGAAGGAGATTGAACTAAATGAGGATGGAACAATATGGGTTAACCCACTAACTATGGAGACAACCCTTAAAGGTGTTTTCGCCGGAGGAGACGCCGTAACAGGTCCAGCCTCAATAGTTGAGGCTATTTATGCCGGAAGGATGGCTGCCTCCTCCATTGATTGTTATTTAAGGTCCTTGAGGTGAATGGCGAATGTCTAGAGAGGAAATACGCATAGGGGTTTATGTTTGCCATTGTGGTTTGAATATTGCTGGCTCCGTTGATTGTGAAGAAGTTGCTGAGTTTGCTTCCACGCTTCCTCATGTTGTTTTGGCGAGGGATTACCGTTACACATGTTCAGATCAAGGGCAAGAACTCATCAAGAACGATATCAGAGAATATAGGCTTAATCGTGTGGTTGTTGCTTCATGTTCTCCCCGTCTCCACGAGCCTACGTTTAGAAAGGCTTGTGAAGAAGCTGGGTTAAACAAGTACCTTTTTGAGATGGCTAATATACGGGAGCAGTGTAGTTGGGTTCACCTTCACGATAGGAGGGCTGCAACCGAAAAGGCGAAAGACCTTGTGAAAATGGCTGTGGCAAAGGCTGCGTTGCTGAAACCAGCTAGCGATATTGAAGTGCCAGTTATACGAAAGGCGCTGGTTATCGGCGGTGGTGTTGCTGGGATTCAAGCGGCATTGGATCTTGCTGACACAGGCTATAAGGTTTATTTGGTGGAGAGGGAGCCTAGCATCGGCGGAATGATGGCAAGGCTGGACAAAACTTTCCCAACAATGGACTGCTCCATATGCATTCTTGCCCCGAAGATGTCTGATGTTGGGCGTCACCCAAATATCGAACTATTAACCAACAGCGAAGTTATCGACGTAAAGGGGTACATTGGCAACTTTCGAGTAAAAGTGTTAAAGAAACCACGTTATGTAAAGAAGGATTGTTCAGCATGCGGCGAATGCTCAAAAGTCTGTCCCATGACAGCGCCCAACGAGTTTGACGCCGGATTAGCCCTGCGACACGCCATTTACACGCCTTTCGCTCAAGCAGTTCCATCCACCTACATAGTTGACATGAACCTATGCCTCAACAAGGATGGCGTAATAGTGTGCGACAGATGCATTAAAGCATGTGAAAGGCAAGCCATAGATTTCACAATGAAACCCGAAGCTGTAGAGTTAGAGGTAGGTACAATCATCGTTGCCACTGGTGCAGACGTTTTCGATCCTTCAACATTACCCCAGTATGGTTATGGCAAATACCCAAACGTCATTACATCTCTTGAATTTGAAAGACTGATTAATGCTGGTGGGCCTTCTGGAGGGCGACTGATTAGACCCAGCGACATGAAAGTTCCAAGGCGTGTGGCTTTCATACAATGCGTCGGCTCCCGCTCCAATAAAACTGGGCGAACCTACTGTAGCAATGTTTGCTGCATGAACACAATAAAGGATAGTCTTTTAATCAAAGAACATTGGCCTGAAACAGAAATCTACGTTTTTTACGTGGATATTCGCGCATATGGGAAAGGCTTCGAAGACTTGTATAAGAGGGCTAAGAAGGAAGGTGTGATATTCATTCGGGGTCTCCCAGCAGAAATCATTGAGGACAAGAAAACTCGCAATCTTTGGCTTATAGGCGAAAACACGCTTCTAAAAGAGCCTTACAAAATGGAATTTGACATGGTCATCTTATCCGTTGGACTTGAACCGCGAAAAGACAGTGAAATAATACAAAGGCTGCTAACGCTTTCAAGAACACAGGATGGATTTTTCATGGAAGCTCACCCGAAACTTCGGCCAGTGGACGCTGCCACGGGAGGCATATTTTTCGCCGGATGCGCCGAATCTCCCAAAGACATAAAGGACAGCGTGACACAAGCCAGTGCGGCTGCTGCCAGAGCTGGCATATTGATGGCTAAGGGCAAGGTTACGGTTGAGGCTATTACCCCAATTTTAGATGTGGAAAAGTGTAAGGCTTGCGGGCTTTGCGCGAAAGTTTGCCCATACAACGCTATAACCCTTAACAAGGAGCTTAAACGCGTTGAAATTGTCGAAGCTGCATGTGGAGGCTGCGGAACATGCGCTGCAGAATGTCCATCCGACGCGTTAACCCAGAACCACTTCACCGATGAACAGATAATAGCCCAAATAGACGCCGTTACAGAATACGACGCCGACAAAAAAATTGTCGCTTTTTGTTGCAACTGGTGTGCATATGCGGGCGCAGATTTCGCTGGGGTCAGCAGAATGCAGTATCCACCAAGCGTCCGGATAATAAGGACTATGTGTTCTGGAAGGGTAGCCCCCAAATTTGTCGAGAGAGCCTTTGCAAGAGGAGCCGCCGCAGTTCTCGTGGCTGGCTGTCACCCTGGAGACTGCCACTACATCAACGCCAACTATCACACTCAAAGGCGGGTGGAACGCTTATGGAAGAAAATGGAACAAAACGGGTTGAACAAAGAGAGGCTTCAGCTCTTATGGGCTTCAGCCGCTGAAGGGGAAAGATTTGCCTCAAAAATTTACGAGATGCAAAAGATTGTGGAAAGCATAACTCCCGAGGAGATCGAGCGTGCTAAAAAAGTTTTTTCAAAAGCTGGAGGTGCTTGAAATGCCTGAGAGGCTTTGGAGAACCCCATTGGACGTTGAAAAAATATCAAGACCGAAGGCTGAAATTTACATATTAAAGGACCAATGTAAGGGTTGCGGTTTCTGCATTCATTACTGTCCCAAAAAAGTTTTAGAGGAATCCGATGAAATTAACGCCAGAGGAGTTCACCCTCCAAGAGTTGTTGATGAAAAGAACTGTGTGTTATGTAGCTTTTGTACAGCCGTTTGTCCAGACTTTGCAATATTCGTTAAGGAGAAACAGTGTAAGGATGGATGTTAAATGGCGGAGAAAAAGGCTGTCTTAACAGGCGTGCACTTCATGAGCGGCGACATCGCATGCGCCGAGGGCGCCATAGCTGCTGGATGCAGGTTCTTTGCCGGGTATCCAATAACGCCGGCAACCGAAATAGCTGAGCACATAGCCGCTAGAATGCCGAAGGTTGGCGGAATATACATTCAAATGGAGGATGAAATCGCCTCCATAGCGGCGGTTATAGGGGCTTCTTACGCCGGTTTAAAAGCTATGACTGCAACCTCTGGGCCGGGCTTCAGCCTAATGCAGGAAAACATCGGTTTGGCGGTTATGACAGAGGCTCCATGCGTGATTGTAGATGTTATGCGTGGGGGACCCAGCACTGGACAACCAACTCTTCCCGGGCAACAAGACGTCATGCAGGCCAAGTGGGGCTCTCATGGAGATTACGAAATCATAGCTTTGTCGCCCTCCTCCGTTCAGGAGATGTTTGATTTAACCGTTGAAGCCTTTAACTTGGCCGAAATGTATCGTGTTCCAACGTTGTTGATGGCTGATGAGGTTGTAGCTCACATGTGGGAGAAGGTGGTAATACCTCCCGCTGAGGAAATTAAAATTGTTAATCGCAAGAAGCCTAACGCTCCACCGGGTAATTATGCGCCTTTCATGCCCGACGACGACTTGGTTCCGCCTATGGCGTGTTTCGGCGAGGGTTACCGTTTTCATGCCACTGGCTTAACTCACGATGAACACGGCTATCCGAGAACGCAGGATTCAGACGTGCAAATGAGGCTCGTTAAAAGGCTTTGTGACAAAATAAGAAAGAACGCTGACAAGATAGTCCGTGTTGAGGAAGTGATGATAGACGATGCAGAAGTTGTTGTTGTGGCATACGGAATCGTGGCAAGGGCGGCGCTGAGTGCTGTGAAAAAAGCCAGAGAACAAGGCATAAAAGCAGGACTTGTCCGCTTGATTACCCTTTGGCCTTTTCCAGAGAAACACGTGGCTAGGGCTGCTGAAAAAACAAAAGCCATAATCGTGCCGGAAATGAACTGCGGCCAGATGGTGCGAGAAGTTGAAAGGGCCGCGAAAACGACACCTGCCTATCATCTTCCGAAGCTTGGAGAGGAACCTCACACACCATTGGAAATTCTTGAAGCTATAAGGAGGCATAGTTAATGATGGAGGCTGTTGAGCATCCGCTTTTAAAGTATTTAAGAGCTGCCATGATACCTCACATTTGGTGCTCTGGTTGTGGAAACGGCATAATCTTAAACGCTTTTGTACACGCCTTGGATGAGCTACAAATAGACTTGAACAAACTTGTGGTTGTTTCCGGGATAGGTTGCATTGGACGAGCAGCCGGGTACATAAACGCGGATTCGTTCCACACAACCCATGGGCGTCCAATAGCCTTTGCCACAGGAGTTAAGCTTGCAAAACCAGAACTGGAAGTGGTTGTTATAAGCGGCGACGGCGACTTATTCGCCATAGGCGGAAACCACTTTATTCATGCGGCTAGAAGAAACATTGGCATAAAAGTGATTTGCGCCAACAACTTCAACTATGGGATGACTGGTGGACAAGTCGGTCCAACAACTCCGCTGGAAGCTTTGACAACCACAACTCCTTATGGCAATATAGAGCATCCCTTCAACCTAGTTCATTTGGCAGCGGCTTCTGGAGCGACATACGTGGCTAGGTGGACAACACTTCACGTGCGCATGTTAACAGCATCCATAAAGAAGTTGCTTCAAAGGAAGGGTTTCTCCTTCATAGAAGTTGTATCACCATGCCCAGAAATCTACGGACGCCACAATAAAATGCGGACAGGACTTGAAATGATGGAATGGTTTAGAGAAGCCTCAGTGATAGCGAACTTCTCAGACCCTGCAAAGGCGGAAATAACACCGGAGAAAATAGTTGTTGGAGAATTTGTAGACATTGAAAAGCCAACCTACGAACAGCTGCTCTATGAAAAGATGGCTAAATTAATGAAGGAAGAATCAGAGTGAAGGTGGGAACATGCGGATAGAGATACGCTTTGCTGGTTTCGGCGGGCAGGGAATAATAAAGTCTGGGATCATAACAGCCATGGCGGCGTGCATCTACGGCGGAAAGCACGCCGTGCAAACTCAGTCTTATGGACCGGAGTCTAGAGGAGGCGCTTGTAGGTCAGAAGTTATAATTTCAGAAGTGGAAATAGATTTTCCGAAGGTTACGGAGCCTGACATTCTGGTTTTAATGTCACAGCACGCTTACAACGAGTACGCGGAAACCGTCAAAAAGGGCGGAATGATAATCCTAGATCCAGACATGATTCCTAACGAAAGGGAAATTGAAGGCGTGAGGATTTTCAGGGTTCCAGCTACAAGGATGGCTGAGGAGCTTGGAAGAAGAATTGTCGCAAACGTGGTCATGCTTGGAGCTTTTGCTGCAATAACTGGGATTGTGGATAAGGAAGCCTTAAAAGAATCGATTAAAGCGAATGTTCCGAAGGGCACTGAGGAGTTAAACCTAAAAGCTTTTGAAATTGGCTATGAATATGGCAGGAAGCTTGTTGAAGGCTAACTTTGTTCAGCCTCTGGCAGTGGCGTTTGCGTTTGCAGTTGAACCACCGGCGTCAGAAGCTTTGATTTTCTAACACCAACGTGTCTTAGTGGAACAATTTTTTTGGCTTCGTTGTAAACGTCTGAGGCGATTTTTCCGAGAACCATTTCTTGGGCGAACTGGTCCAGTGTTAGGGCTTTACTTTTTTCTTCAACGATTTTTGCCATGATTTTGCGGATGGCTGTTTCCTGCGAAGTTTTAATTCTTGAGAGGGTGAAGGCGCACACGGCGACTCTGAGCCTATATCCGTCTTTTGTTGTTACGTTGAATATGCCGTCAACTTTTGTTGTTCTCCTGCGTATAAGGCTTCGCAGATAATCCCTTGAATATTCGTGTCCCTTGAACACTGTATGGGCTGTTTTTCCTTCAATGTTCACTATTTGGAAGTAGATTTTCATGTATTGGTGGGCAAAGTCTCCCGTGATGTCGTAAAGGGTTGCCTCGATAACCCTTCCGAGCAGTTTTGCCGGTTCATCTGCTGGAATTGAGCCAAGCTCCACGTTTCCAAAGTATGGTGGAGCCAGCACGGTGTACCATGCTTTGCTGCGCCACTTATCCCGAACTTTTTTGGCAGACACAAGAGCCCTCCCAATTAGGCGAAGAAAAGTTTCATTGTAGGGTATTAAACTTTACTTTTTCGGGGAGATTCTTTCTATGCCCATCATATACTTTCTTAAAACTTCCGGTATAACCACTGAGCCATCCTCTTGCTGGTAGTTCTCCAATATGGCCACAATTGTTCTTCCGGTGGCTAGTGCTGTGGAGTTTAAGGTGTGCACGAAGCCTTTTGGCGGTTCTCCTTCCTTTTCTCGGTAGCGAATGTTAAGCCTTCTCGCTTGATAATCGGTGCAGTTGCTGCATGAGATGATTTCTCGGTAAGCATTTTGCGCCGGCATCCATGCTTCTATGTCGTATTTTTTGGCGGCAACCTTACCGATGTCGCCGGTGCAAACGTTAACAACCCGATATGGCAAGCCAAGCTTCTGCACGAGTTCCTCGGCGTTCCTCAAAAGTTCCTCGTGGATTTTCCAAGAGTCTTCCGGTTTGCAGAAAACGAACTGTTCAATCTTGTTGAACTGGTGGGTGCGGAAAATCCCCCGTGTGTCTTTTCCGTGGGCGCCAGCCTCCTTTCTAAAGTTTGTGCTTATTCCAACAAATTTTATGGGAAGTTTTTCGGCGTTCAAAACTTCATCCATAAACATGGCTGCCATGGGGTGCTCCGAAGTCGCAATCAAATACAAATCTTCGCCTTCAACCTTGTATAGGTCGCTTTCAAAGTCGCTAAGAGCTATAACGCCCTCGTAGGGTTTACGCCTCATAAGAAAGGGAGGCTCTATGGGCGTATAACCTTTCTTAACCATTTCTTCCAAGGCGAAGTTCATTAAAGCCATGTCCAATAAAACGCCTTCATTTTTCAAATAGAAAAATCTGGATCCAGCGATTTTTCCCGCCCTTTCAACATCCATTATGTCTAGGCTCAAGCCCAACTCTATGTGGTCTTTCGGCGGAAAGCTGAATTTAGGCGGCTTTCCCCATATTCTGACAACAACGTTGTCGTTTTCATCTCTGCCTACTGGGACAGACTCGTGGAGGAGATTTGGAAGCATCATAAGATAGTTGCGCACTTTCTCCTCATACTCAACTACAAGCTTCTCCAGCTTGGTGATTTCCTCATCAACCGCCTTAGCCCTCGAAACAACAGCTGCAACGTTTTCGCCCTTCTTCTTCAAAGATGCGATTTCAGCAGTTATTCGGTTCCTTTCTCGGCGCAACTCATTGAGCTTGGTTAAATTTTGACGCCAAAGCTTGTCACATTCAATAAGTTCGTCTAACATTTTGAGGTATTCCGGGTCACCCCTTCTTGCAAGGTTTTCTCTAACGAATTCAGGTTTTTCTCTGATGAGTTTTATGTCCAACATTTTCTTCGCTGCCTGCCCTTTTTCAGCCTATTACAGAAGTGCACATGTTCTTATTCAAGTTTCCGCGCAGTCTTTAAGATTTTCTCCGCCGTGGATATGGCAAAAAGCAAATCATCAATCGTTGCTATGAACGTTTGAATTCCCCTATCACATTTTATGTACGTCCAAACACCGTTGTCTCTTCTCTCAGTTTTCACATACAGCCCAGTCGGCACCTTGAAGTTGTCTGGAGAAACAGCCTCCACAACTGCTTGGGCTTTCCTCTCATCCTCATAGACTATTGTGATTTCAGCCTCCAATTTTTTCACCAGCTAAACGCTTTCCAACAAGCTCGTTGACCAGTTTGATGAAAACTTCCACATTTTCAATGGGTATCTGCGCTCCAGCTGCCACGTTGTGACCTCCACCCTTCCCTAAACATTTTTCGGCGGCTATCTGCATTATCTCTCCAAGGTTGATACCTTTCGCAACAACAGCGTCCACAGTTCTTGCGGAAAATTTCACTAACCCTTCTTCCTTAACATCTGCATATGCAATTAGCGGTTTTTCCGGGTTTGGAAGTGAAGTTGAAAGGATGGAGGATATGGCGCCGACTATTTTGTCGTCTATGCGGTCTTCACCGTAAACAACATAAATGTTCTCCAACTCCTTTAAGCGTCCAGGTTTCTCCATAATCCATTCAAGGTATTCGTTAATGGTCCGTCTATATTCTTCTAGGATTTTGTTGGCTTCTTCAAGGGCTGCACCTCTGTCGCCCATACATATTGCAATGCCAACTCCTGGCTTGTTCATCCGTCCAGTAGCATTTAACAAAACGGCAAACTCTCTCGCGTCTCTAAGAGGTGTCCAAGAATCTTCTTTGACCAATGTGTAAACATAACCTATCAGGTTTGATACTTCATAGTGCAGTCCCTTTGAGATTAGGTATTCCGCAAGAGCCGAGCAGAGCCTTCTTTTCTCCTCATCGGTTAAATCCCTTAAAGCTCGCCATCTATCATTCACTTTTGTTTTGATGCCAAGATTTTCCAGAAATGCAAAACTTTTGCCCTCTTCCCCGCTTATACCTGGGATGAACGGGTTTGTTGTGGATGCTAAAGCCTTATGAATTGGGCGTGTTTCCCTTCCGAAAAGTATCAAATCTTTCTCGACTGTTAAAAGTCCTTGGCTTTTTGCATCTTCAACTATTTTCTCGTTTAAGCCTCCGAGACTTCGTTGTTCATATTTGTCCTGCAAGTCTCCGAGGGCGCCTACAACAGCTATTGGCGCTAATTCCACATTCGTCTCGTCAATGGCTTTGGCGACGAAGTAGGCTATCCCCGAACTGCTTATTTCCCGTGCTCCGTCAATGCCATAAACGTGAGGGTTAACACATGGAAAATCATCGTGAGGCTCGCTGATTTGGTGGTGGTCTAAAGCCACAACTTTGATTTCCGGGGCTTTCTGCCTTAACAAAGATGCGTAGTCGGTTCCTAGGTCTGTGAAAATGACCATTTGAGGCTTTTCTTCAAGTATTTCGTTTACAATTTTCTCATCAACCCACTGGGTTATTCTAATTCGGAATCTTGCATCCAAACGATACAGTGCCTTGCCAATAATCCCCGCAGCCGCTACTCCATCAGCATCCAAATGTGAAAAAACATAAATGTAATTATCCTGCTTTACAGCTTCTCTTATGGCGTTGGCTGCCTTTGAAACGCTTTCGAAAAAGTCCGCTGCCCGCTCGCTTAGCTCCATTTCTATCACTGTTCTTTAAGGTTTTCTTGATGGTTCAAATGTGCGTTTTAGAATTTAATCCCTACGCTATTGAGGCAGCTTTTGGCTCATATTTCCAATCTGGGGGTAAAACTCCCTCTTGCTTGTAATATTCCACAAGTCTGTGAATCTTGGCTTCAACAAGCTGTAGAGCCCTTTTATTATGCAAGTCTTTCCTATGTTTTTCAAGGTGCGCTGAAAGCTTCGCCGCCTTCTTAAGCAAGTTTTCCAGATCTTCCGGTATGGAGGGGGCGAGACCAGCCTCTTTAAGAATCTGCGTTATAGTTTTCCCCGTTAAGGGTTTAACAAGCGGTATGGCATATTGATCTCTGAGAATCGTTCCTATACGGCTGGGCGAATGCCCTTCCCTAGCAAGCTTGATAACCAGCGCCTCCACTTCTTCAGGTTGATACTTACACCAGCTCGGAGGACGCTTGCTAACGGGTCTTGTTGAATGAGACTTTCCCTTATCTTGTTTCGGCATGCATACCCCGTCTAAACTCTGTAAGAGCGAGGATAGACGGATATTTAAGACCTTCGATTTAAACCTTCAGCCTAAACTGTGCACACGCGGCAAATTAACAGTTTGCCTGCCGCCTGTGCGGTTGCACTTCTTAATCAGCCTTTAAAGCCTTTATACCATTTGGCAAATTTGCGGAAAGCTTTAGCCCTATGCGAATACTTGTTCTTTTCGTCTATGCTCATTTCAGCAAAAGTTTTCTCGCTGCCATAAGGCTTAAAAACGGGGTCGAAACCGAAACCTGAACATCCTTTTCGAACATCCTCCGTTATTTCACCAGAGGCTTCTCCATCAAAACAGACAGGTGTGTCTAATTCTTCGGAGAAATAGGCGACGACAGACTGAAAGCAGGCTTTTCTGTTGGTTACTCCCTTCATAAGTTTTAGTAAACCCTCGTTCCCGATGGTTTTGTAAACGTATGAGGCGTATGGTCCGGGAAAACCATTTAAGGCTTCTATAAATAGACCAGCATCCTCAACTATGACTGGGAGACGGCACTGCTGAAAAGCGTGGATAACGCTTGTTTTCGCGATTTCTTCTAGGCTTTCGCTTTGAATTTCAAGGTTTTTCACTCTTAACATGCCAACAGCTATTTTATAGCTGCCTAAAACCTTGCGGGCTTCGTTGAACTTGTTAATGTTGTTTGTGGCAAAGAATACAACTTTGCCTTTCAATTGGAAGCTCATGACTGTTCACGTTTCTTTCTAGCTCCTTCAGCAGACACACTAAAGTATTTTTCCCAGTTAATCTGCACAATTTCTAAAATATTTCCGTCAGGGTCTGTGAAGGTGGCTTGTTTTCCACCCCAAGGTTCTTCATGCAACTCTTTAACAAACTTCACACCTTTGCTTTTCAACTCGTTGTATGATTTTTCAACATCCTCCACGAGGAACTCTACAGAGGGCGATGTTGGAGCGACGTGTTCCCCTCCTTTAAGTTTTGGAATTAAACCTATTTCGATCCCACCGCACTCAAAACCAACATAGCTGGAATATTCATATTTCTTTTCTAAGCCAAGAATTTCCCCATAAAAATGAGCCGCCCTCTTCAAGTCTGAAACGTAGAAGGTTATACACCAAACAGTCTTTATCACATTTCGTTTCTCCTTTCGGCTATATATCGGCCTCTTCTCTCTATTTCTCCAATTTTATCTAAAACGTTTTTCACTGTTTCACCGTCCAAAATGCTTGCGTATCCCTCAATCACGCTTTTGAAGCATTCCTCCGCAAACTTGAAATGAGTGCTTTGCAGCGCCCTCTTCATTAAATGGAGGTCAACGCCTTTCGCTTCCAACTCCCTCGTCTTTTCACCTAACCCAAAATCCACAAAGAAAATTTTCCCATCACGGGCTTGGATCATGTTTGAGGTTGTTAAGTCGCCGTGAACAATCCCATATTTGTGAAGCTTTCCAATCAACTCGCCTACTTTGCGGCACAAGTGCTGTCTGTTTTAGGCGGAAATTTCGCCGAGCAACTGCTTTAATTGTTTTCCTTCGATAAACTCCATTATGATTGTGGAGTCTCTCATGTCAACAAAGTAGATCGTCGGGGTTGGCACTCCAGCTTTTTTGGCTTCATGCATCAACTGAGCTTCATGAATTGTCCTATACGTTCTGATCTGCTCGTCTAACGTTGGGACTCTATACCTTTTAGGCAAGCGTCTCTTTAAAACCACTTTTTTGCCATGCCACTCTGCTAGGAATAAATATGCCTCCGCACCCTTTTTGATGAGGAGCGGCTGGTTTACCCTATCCAAGGAACTTCAACCTCTTCTAGTCGCCACCTCAGTCGCACAAAGCTTTCTTCAATGGGTGTTGTAGCTCCATGGGTAAACGCTAAAACACCCGTCCACGCGATCATGGCTCCATTGTCAATGGCGTATTCACTTGGCACCGTGCAAAACTTTGCGTTGTGCTCCTCAGCTATAGCACGCACCATCTCCTGAAGCCTTTTATTTGCGGCAACCCCTCCCGTCAACAAGACTTCCCTTTTCTCTGTGTGGGCTAGGGCTCTTTCAGTAACCTCGACAACCATAGAAAAAGCTGTTTCTTGGAGACTATAACACAAGTCTTCCAGCTTGTACCCACCTTCCCTGAGGGCTTTTATGGCGGCTGTTAAAAGTCCACTAAAAGACATGTCCATGCCCTTAACCGTGTAAGGTAGCGGCACGAGCCGCTTTCCACTTTTCGCAAGTTTCTCGACAACCGCTCCAAAAGGCTCTCCAGCCTTCTGTCTAAGCCCGGCTTCCCTTGCAAAAACATCTAGACAGTTTCCAAGCGCTATATCCAACGTCTCGCCAAAAACCCTATAGCGTCCAGCGTCAAAAGCCGCCACAATAGTGTTTCCACCAGAAACATAAAGCGTAACAGGGTCCACAGCCCCCGTCTTCAGTTTTCCAATTTCAATGTGGGCTACACAGTGGTTGACTCCAACAAGTGGAACACGAAGATAGGAAGCCAACGTCCGCGCCACTGTGGCACCAGTTCTCAAACACGGTCCAAGACCGGGACCCTGCGAAAACGCAACGACCGTTAGGTCTTTCGGTTTTATGCCCGCCGTTTTGAAGGCTTCTTCGATAACTTTGTCTGCAACTTCAGCGTGATGCCGCGCTGCCTCTCTTGGGTGGATCCCTCCCTCTGGCGGAATGTAAGCATCTATTATGTTGGCTAATATTTCGCCTTTGAATGTGGCGATTCCAACGCTGAAGTCGTCGGCTGTACTTTCAATTCCTAAACAGTAGCCCTCGCCAACTTTTTGAGGCTTCATTTTACCGAGCCTTAACCTCAACTGCAACCTAAATTATTTTATTTTTGGATATCTATATATTTGCGTGGAGACTAGAGAAGAAGATGCCTAAGCCAAACGACTTAGAACAGAAAGCCTTGCAAATAATAATGAGCGCTGGAAACAGCGGCTTACTGCAGTCTGAGTTATGGAGAAAGCTTGGTGCAAGCAGTAGGGAAGGCTCAAGGATAGCTCTGAAACTTGAAAGTAAGGGGCTTATAAGACGTGAAAGGGAGCTTCGCAACGGAAGGTGGACTTATAGGCTTTACCCCAAAAGGCTTCCAGCCTCCATGGATTCCATAGCCGACTGCCCGTGTGTTATGTGCCCCGACAGCCCAAAATGTGGACCAGCAGGCAATGTTACGCCGCAGAATTGTGAGAGACTAACTGAATGGCTTTTCCACGCCGCTGAATCCACACAAGACATTTTAGGTGACAGTTAGTTTTGCCCAAAGCGTGGATTCAAGAGCGCAAGAAAGACTACTATTATAGGAAGGCGAAAGAGGAAAATTACCGTTCAAGAGCAGCCTACAAACTCTTTCAAGCAGTTGGAAAATACCGTTTTATGAAGGAAGGTGATGTTGTCGTGGACCTCGGTGCGGCACCCGGCGGCTGGACACAAGCTTCACGAAGGATCGTTGGACCCCGAGGTTTTGTTTTGAGCGTCGACTTAAAACCCATGGAACCTTTTGAAGAGCGTAATGTTAAGACGATTATTGGCGACATAACAGAGGAAGAAACAGTCAACCAGATTTTAGAGATTCTTCCACGCAAAGCCGACGTGGTTGTTTCAGATGCTTCCCCCAACATTTCTGGAATTTGGGAATTAGACCACGCCCGCCAGATAGACTTGGCTCAAAAAGCTCTGGAAATAGCCCTCAAAGTGCTCAGGCCTCGCGGAAACTTTTTCGTGAAGGTTTTTCAAGGAGACCTACTTGAAGACTTCGTAGGCAAGGTCAAACAGCATTTCAAAGATGTGAGAGTTATAAAGCCAAAAGCTAGTAGGGCGAAGAGCGCCGAACTCTTTGTTTTAGGCCTCTGCCTTAAAACTTCAGAGTATTCTAAGAACTAGAAGCAGTAAAGCTAAATTCGTGTAAGGTTTACTAGAGAAAGGTGAATTATTTGAAGGTGATCGCCGCCGATTCTTCCTCAGCCATTTTAAATGAGAAATTTGAGCCTTTAGCTATTGTGGCGACTGCTGCGGTTCTTGTGAAACCGCCATATAGGGAACCAAGCGAATTTTTGGCTAAGCCAATTTTTGCAGATGCTGAAAACAGTCACGAAGTTATAGTGTATGAGGCTGAGCTGTGCAAGCAGCTGCTTGAAAAGGTGGAAGCGGACGTTGTTCATCTTGACATGTCCCTCGGAGCAGTCTCCCTTGAACAGCTTTCTCCAATACAATTTTCCAACATGAAAATCTCCAGCAAGGCGAGAAGCAACCTCGTAAAGATTCTTCCAAAACTTAGGAAAATTTCAGGGGAAATCTCCCAAAAGCATGGAATAGAGGTTCTGGCCATAGGTAAGGAAAGCATACCTGTAAGAATAGCCGAATTAACAGCGGGAGCCCACGCCATAATATATGCTTCTGAAAAAGCCTTGAAACAAAAGGAGCCGCTGATGCTCGGGCTTCCATCCAAGTGTCAACCAAAAATTTTGGGTAATAAGGTACATGTTTACTCTTTAATGGCGGCGGAGCATGATGTTTCAGGTTATGCAACAGACGTTGACAAAGTTTTGGAAAAGGTTAATATTGTGGAAATGTTAAACCCATGCGCAAGAGGCTTCAGAACCTTAAAAATAACCCCTCTAACCACGACGTGAGGAAATGGCTATGGTTTCGAATTTGTGGAAACAATTTCCAACAAGAATAAAGCGTATCCTCACAATCCTAATGTTCTTTCTCTTCTCAATCGCAGTAACAATAGCTGGCGTCTCAACCCCGCTTACTAGCGAGGAAGCATCTGAGATAAACAAGGAGATTGGCGAAACGCAGGATTACATTTCAAAAGTTGATATGTTTCGTGGAACAACCTTAATCTTCGGCAACAATTTTGTCTTATGTCTGTCCTTTTTTATCCCCTTCATAGGGCCTCTTTTCGGATTTTATGTACTTTATAGCACGGGCATCGTGATTGCGGCTCAAAGCATTTGTAATGGCGTAAACCCACACCTTGCGTTTCTGTCGCTTTTCATTTTTCCATTCGCTTGGCTTGAATTTTTGGCGTACTCTGCGGCCTTCGCCGAAAGTGCTTGGCTGGTCTGGCGTATTATGAAGGGTGGCTGGAGACGGGAAATCATAAACATGTGTGTTATGATCTCTATATGTGCCGTGACTCTATTGTTGGCCGCTTTCATTGAAATGGCTCTAATAAAAACGTTCACTCAATCTTAACCTTTGTGATTTCTAGGCTTATATCCAAGGCTTTTACGCTGTGAGTTATTTCGCCCAAACTTATTATGTCCACTCCTTTGGAGGCATACTCAAGGATGTTTTCGGCTGTTATTCCACCACTGGCTTCCAATAACACTTTTCCATAATATCCGGCTTTTTTCAAGAGCTTAACAGCCTCTTCCACTTGTTTGGGCGAGAAGTTGTCCAACATCACCATGTCCACTCCAACTTCAGCTGCCCTTAGAACATCTTCAACTTTAGCCGCTTCAACCTCGATTTTCTTGCTGAAGGAGGCTTTTTCTCGAGCTGTTCTAACAGCTTTCTCCACACTGCCCGCTATTGCAATATGATTATCCTTAATTAGGATCATGTCATCCAAGTGGAATCTATGTGTATCGCCGCCACCAATGGCGACAGCCTTCTTATCAAGGTAGAGCAGTCCTGGCGCTGTTTTCCTTGTGCAAGCAACCTTCGTTTTATACCCTGCCTTTTGAATTTTTTCGACAAGTTTTCGTGTGGCTGTGGCTATGCCGCTCATCCGCGACATTATGTTAAGAATTGTGCGCTCAGCTGAAAGTATGGTTCGCGCGTCTCCACAAACTCTTATCAAAACTTGTTTAGGCTTTATTTCGTCCCCGTCTTTGACGTAAGCTTCAAATCTTAAGCCTAAACTTTCAAGAAGCACAGTTGCCTCCTCTATTCCAGCGATTACTCCTGCTTCTTTGGCTATTATATCCGCCTCTACTGTGCAACCATCTGGAGCCAGCAGAGATGTTGTTATGTCGCCTTGCCCAAGGTCTTCCGCAAGCATTTGCAGGAGCTTCTTTTCGAGAACTTTTTTAGGAAGGAACATGGCTTTCTGTTTTCTCCATTTCTTCGCTTTTTATTTAACAATTTTGCAGAGCAACCAAAATAAGTGGCAGCGTAATCACTATGAATTATGCGTTTAATGTTAAGCTGCTCAGAACTCGGCTTGGGACATGTTTCCAGACTTACGGTTTTAGGGAAAAAGCTTGAGGCAAGGGGAAACGAGCTCCACTTTTTCTCTGGAGGAAACGCTTACACTATCCTAAAAAGAGAGTTTAAAAATGTCTATTATTGCACTCCCGTAAGCTGGTATGAAAACGCTCGTGGGATAGTTGTATCCGCATCTATTTTGAACATCCTCTTTCCGTTACCGCGCATTAACCCAGAAGGTGGAAAGCTTGAAGTTAAATCCTCAAGCGGCTTAGAAACCATACACCGCTACTATGACCTCAGAAGGAACATTTTGAAAATAAAACCACACGTAATCGTGTCAGATGGCGATCTTCACGCTTTGCGCTTAGCCTCAAGATGGCACTATCCGTCGGTGTACATAACAAATGTGATCCGTCCAAGTTATGGTTTTTCTCCGGTGCTTATTCCGGGCGAACGTTTCACTGAACGCTATGTAAGAAACTGCTCAAAAATAATTGTTCCGGATCTACCTCCACCATACACTATTTGCGAGTATAATCTTGGCGACTTAGAAGACATTGGGGTTGCAGATAAAACAAAGTTTGTCGGAAGTTTTTCTGACGTAGCGTCGTTAGAAAGCGGTGAACACCACATTTTTGCTCCGATAAGCGGGCCAAGTGGGCCGCGGTCTTGGTTGAAAAATGTTATCATTCCCGTTTTGAGCCGTCTAGAAACGAAAAGTGTAGTCAGCCTTGGGGAATATGGTGAAAGAAAGGTGGTAAAGGCTGGAAACTGCACCATATACACGTGGCTTTCATCGCAGGAGAGAAGCAATTTTATGGCAAACGCTAAACTAGTAATTTTCAGCGGCGGCCACAACACGTGTCTTGAGGTCGTGAAGTATGCGAAACCGAGCATTTGCATTCCAACTCAGCCTGAACAGTTTGCAAATGCTAAGAAATTGCAAGACATGTGGTGTTCCATTATTGCTAAAAACAAGGATCAGTTGATGCAAGCCATTCGCGAGATGGAAAAAGATATCGACGTGTACCGAAGAAACGTGCAAAGGCTAAGCCGGTATGCCAGCAAGTTTAGAGGCGCTGATAAAACTGTGGAAATAATTGAAGAAGTTGCACATGAAAGTTTAGGTAAACAGGGCTAAATGAGCTTTTTACGTTTAACTTCGCCCTTTGGTTTTTCTTCCTCGAATATTATGGCTTGAAACTTGTAAACTTTCGTGCCTTTCATGAGCCAGCAGTCAGGCGGGAGTCCAGCCTTTAAACAGCATTGGCATAAAAACTCCTCTTCGTCCCAGTTCCATTCCACTGGCACTTGTGGCAGCAACAGTCCTTTGTAGAAACCTCTTTCTATGATTAGTCCGTCAACGCCAACCTTTATTTTTGAGGGATATTCGCTTGGGTTTTTCACCTCCACCAATTGTGGGGGCGTGAGTACGCTGACTTCGAAAACCACGCTGTCCAGTTCTTCGAGGGATAGGGGGTAAAATCTTGGGTCTTGGGTTGCCGAGCTTATGGCAGATTCTATAACAGCTTCCGCCAACGGTGTCGTCGGATATGGTAATCCAATGCATCCACGCAGTTCCTTTTCTCCGTTTCGAACAGTGTTTATTGTTACGAAAACCCCGCAAGGCTGCATAAGCTTCTTGGGGAATCCCTCTGGCACGCGGATGTGTTTTCTGGTTTTCAAATATTCTTCTACAGCGTTTCTGGCAAGCCTAACCAACAGCGTTCCTTCTTCTAGGCTTAGGTCAAAAGACAATGCGTTTAGCCTTCCTAGAACTTTATGGATTCTTCACGGGCTCCGTCTTTTGTTATGTAGAGGAAGTCAATGCCGTCGCCGCTCATGATGTCTCTGCTGATGGCGGATTTTATGGCTCTGACAACTAAGTCTCTTCCCTCTTCTATGCTTAAGCCTTCACGGTAGCCTTCCTCGAGGACTCCCATGGCGATTTCCGTGCCTGAACCCACAACTGCATACCTGTCTGGTATCACTGAGCCTAAAACGTCTAAGACGTACAGCGAGGCGCCTTCGTCGTCTATGCCTCCCACTATTGTTTGGGTTATCAAGGGAGCCAGCCTATTAGCGAAAAGCAGGTTAGACATGAGCTTGGCTGCAGACCTAACCGATATGGGTCTGCCAACGTCCATGCTGTAAAGGTTAGCGTAGGCTTCCACTTCACGAACCAGAATCTGCATGTCTGAAACAAGCCCAGCGCAAGCCGCACCTATATGATCCGTTATCTTGAAAACCTTTTTACCCCCTCTGCTGACAACTAAATACCCGTAGGACACACGTTTTTCAGAAGCCAGTATAACGCCGTCCCTGCAGACGATGCCAACGGTTGTGGCGCCGGGAACCCATAGGTACTGGGGCATTTGTCCTTCCCTTTCCAAGCTTTTCACCTTTCCACGTGATATATGAGCGCAGCCTATTAAACTTAATGTCTCCCAAGCTGCATGTAATAGTCTTCCAAATTGCCCTTCCAGTTCTCACATTCAAATTCTGGAAGTTTCTTGACACGGCATAAGGGTTTAGCTATAACCTCTCGAACCTCGAACTTCTTGAAGAAGTTCATGCTGTAAGCCGTCTTCACGAGCAGCGCAGTGTCCAAGCCCTTGTAGGTGCCAGCGCATGACACTATTTCTTCGCCCTCATCCACTTCTCCAGAGTCTGTCGCCATAACCGCTGCTTCTATGGCTATTTTCGTGCCCGCCCCAAAAATTTCAAGAGTTTTGTCAATGACGCCTTCTGGTGTAGGGTAATCCCAGCCTATGGAACGGGAAGGTGGAGCAAGGGGTCTTGTGCCTTGAACAATCCTACAACCGCTTTCCACGAGCTTCTTCAGATTCTCCGCATATTCTTTCCGCTTTAATCCTATGGGTATGCTTCCCTTCGGTCCCCAAGTCTCAGCTGGATAGTGTGTTACAACTACTATTTGGATTTTCGCTCCGTCAAATATTTTGAGAGCTTTTAGTGCGCTTCTTCCAGTTTCAGAGGCTATTACAACCTTGTCTATTTTCGCCTCTTTGCAGCGGCGCCTAACCGCCAAAAGGACCCTTTCAGTGTTTGCTTCGCCACAGTATTTAAAGTATATGGTTTTTCTTTCAACCTCATCCAAAACAGCTTTTCCTCCACAGGATTAAAATAGCTGAAAGATTTTAAAACGCTTTAACGAGGCAGCGAAATGCTGACACTCTGCGTTGACTCAGTTGAAAACGTCTGGTTTGGCGTTGCGCACGAAAATGAAACGGTTTTTGCTACAGCCTTTGCCTTCGACGGAAGCCGAGCTTTGCAAAATTTGCTTAAAAATATTCCTTTCAATGTTTCCTTTCAGCATTCAGAAAAGCCAACATGGTTCGCTGAGAAAGTTATTTCTTCGTTGGCGAGCATCTATCATGGTCGAGAATGCACTGAAAGTTTTTCTCTCGCCATGGATTACTTGTCCAGCTACGCCCAAAAAGTTCTCAAGACGGTTTCCCTAATTCCTACCGGTTATGTTGCTTCTTACGGCTCTGTGGCGAAAGCTGTTGGCGGAAGTCCAAGAGCTGTTGGAAGGGTTATGGCTTCAAACCCTTTCCCGCTTATTATCCCATGCCACAGAGTTGTAAATTCAGACCTTTCTTTGGGCGGCTACGGCGGAGGCGTACAAGTTAAGCTTGAAATTCTCCGACGGGAAAGTCGAGGTTACACGTCAATCAAGGAAATTAAGATGAACAAAAGTATTTTGCAAGCGTTCCCCGTGGAATTTGTTTTGAAGCGTTTGGGTAACAGCGCAAGTAATAAAAGCTTGACGCCTAAATCTGTGAAGGGATAATCATGGTTAAACGCGGACTTTTTGTTGGCAGATTTCAACCCTTCCATAAAGGACACCTTCAAGTAGTTAAAGAGATTCTAAACGAAGTGGATGAGCTTGTTATCGCTGTGGGCAGCGCCCAATACAGTCACCGCCTTGACAACCCTTTCACGGCTGGTGAAAGGCTCGTGATGATAAGGAAAGCCCTTGAAGAAGCGAAGATAGACCTAAGCCGCATATGGATTGTGCCGGTGCCCGACGTGCACGTTCACATGGTTTGGGTTTCAACGGTTGAGGGTTACACTCCACGTTTTAACGTGGTGTATTCTAACGAACCACTCACACGGAGGCTCTTTATAGAGGCTGGGTATGAAGTTAAGGCGATACGTTTTCATAAGCGTGAAGTCTACTCAGCCACAGAGATAAGGGAAAGAATATTGAAAGAGGAAAACTGGGAGGAACTAGTCCCCAAAAGCGTGGCAGAATTTATAAAAGAAATTGGTGGCGTTGAAAGGCTCAAAGACCTTACAAAGACCGATAAAGTATAACGGGATCCCCAACCCTTACCTTGAAGGCTTGGGCTGCATTACCCATGTTTACGGAGATTTCTAGAAAATCGTGGCTTCCAGTTATGGCAAGAGGTTTTCCCGCTTCTACTTCTGCGTAGGCTTTGCAAAGCTTCAACGTTAGCCTTTTATCTCCGAGCTTTATGTTCACAGAATCCTTTATGCCTAAATCCTCAAGATTCTTCGCTGTGAAGTTTGTGATTATGTTTCCAAAACTGTCAATATGGATGACTTCGCCTATTAATGCGCCATTTCTCTTAGTTACTTTTGCAAATTTGGGCACAAAGATTCTGCGAATTTCTGGCCCAAACTCTGACGGTTTGACACCTCTCGAAAGGTGCGCAGCCGCTGGGGCGAAAATATCTCTTCCATGAAAGGTTTGAGAGATTTTTGGAAGCATAAACTTCGGGTTTGCTATTTCATAAACATGTCTTATGCCTTGATTTTTCGCTGCTAGGGCTAATACACCGTTGTCTGGTCCAATAAAGAAGTCCTTTCTTGTTTCAATCAGTATGGGTCGACGTTTTGTTCCAACACCCGGGTCAACAACCGCCACATGTATCGTGCCTTTAGGAAAGTATTGGGCTGCAGCGGCAAGAATAAATGCGCCATTTCTAACGTTGAATTTCTCTACTTGGTGAGTTACATCCACGATTCTCACGTTGGGATTTATTCCCAAAATGATTGCTTTCATCTCCGCAATGTAAGGGTCTGCCAACCCGAAATCGGTCGTCAACGTTATTATTGGGCTTTCCCTTTCCACTTTTCATCCGCCATGAGAAACTGGAACAAAAACCACTTTGTCTCCATCTTGGAGAATAGTTTCCAAACCGCCTAGAACACTTACCTCCCTATCATTTACGATTATCAAAGTATTTGGTCTGGGGTCCCTCAACTCTGGGTCTATGAGAAGTCTCTTTGCCTCAGGGAATTTTTCAACAATCGCTTCCACAAGCTCTTTCAGCGTCTTTGCCTCTTCAATATTGAATGTAACCTTGCTTTTCCCGATTGCGTTGCGTAGACTGCCAACAAACCTCACAGTTATGCTTGCGCTCAAGCTTCTCCCATCCCCTATAGGACTATGACGACGGATATATCATTTACATTCGTCCCCGTTGGGCCGGTGAATATTAAGTCATCAAGTTTTGAGAAGAAATTGTAGGAGTCATTTTCGGCGAGAAAGTCTTCCGCTCTAAATCCAGCCGATTCAGCCCTTGCCACAGTCTTTCCGTCAGCCAAAGCTCCAGCAGCGTCTGTTGGGCCGTCCACCCCATCTGTGCTCAGCGAGGCAACGACACATCCGTCTAGGCTTTTAATTTTTAATGCGGCGGCTAAGGCTATTTCCTGATTCCTTCCACCTTTACCCTTGCCAACAACTGTCACGGTTGTTTCTCCTCCAACCACCAGGGCTGCAGGCTTTTGTACAGGGCTTCCAGAGGCAACGATCTCTCGTGCCAATGAAGCCAAAACTGTCCCAACGTGCCGTGCCTCCCCTTCGAGAAGTGAAGTCAAAAAGAGAGTGTTTAGCCCTTCAGACTTTAGGGTTTCACATGCTGCAATACATGCGTCTCTGCAGTTACCAATCACAACGTTAAAAACCCTCTTGAAGACTTCGTCACCCGCCTTTGGAGTTTCAGGAATCAACCCCCTTTCGCCGTCGATCAAAATCTTTTTAATCGATTCAGGAGTTTTCTCCCACAACCCATACTTTTTCAAGATTTTTATGGCGTCGCTGAACGTTGTCGAGTCTGGAACAGTTGGCCCAGAGGCAATGAAATCAAGGGGGTCGCCCAGAACGTCTGAAAGAACAAGGTTCAGGACGGTGGCTGGATAGGCCTTTTTCGCCAACCATCCGCCCTTAAACCCTGAAATATGCTTTCTTACAGTGTTTATCTCGTTTATTGTCGCGCCGCATTTGAGGAGGTCTTCGGTGATTTTCCTCTTGTCTGCCAATGTTATACCGTTTCTTGGCAGCGGCATCAGGCTGGAACCACCTCCAGATATCAAGCATATTATTAGGTCCTTTTCCCCAGCTTTTTCTGCGATTTCAAGCATATGTTTGACGCCTTGGACCCCCGAATCGTCTGGGATTGGATGGCTTGCCTCGTGAAGCTTCACGACAGCTGTTTTATGTTTGCTGCCTTTTGGCACGTTGACAAAGCCTTCATTTATCCTATTGCCCAAAACTGTTTCTAGTGCTTCAGCCATCGAGCCGCTGGCTTTTCCCCCTCCAATAACATATATGTTTCTGAACTGGTTGAGGTCGAATGTGTAGCCGTTAACCTTCAAAATGGAGTCTTTTAACGTCAGCTTTGATAGTATTAATTTTTTGGGGTCTACGGCTTCAACAGCGGCTTCAAGGCTTTTTAGGGCGAGTTTTCTTGCTTTCTTATCTGCTTGAGTTTGCCCGTTCTGAATAAGCCGTTCTAAATTCTTTATGGCTGCCGTCATGTTTTCCCCATCATAACTTTGCGGGAAGCGGAGTAGTAAATGTAATAAGCCTAGCGCTAATAAATTGTTTGCAACATATAGTTGGTGAACTGTATGGCGAAACCAAAAGTTTACGTGACCCGCGAGCTTCCAGAAAGAGGCATGAAAATAATCAAGGAACGTTTCGACGCAGAGGTTTGGCCTGAGTATGGGCCGCCGCCAAAGGACGAGATAATAAGAAAAGCAAGAGATGCTGACGCCCTAGTCACGCTTTTGTCCGACAAGATTGATGCTGAAGTTTTTGATGCAGCTCCGAAGCTTAAGATAATTGCTCAGATGGCTGTCGGCTACGACAACATAGACGTGGCTGAAGCCACAAAAAGAGGCATATATGTAACCAACACGCCTGGCGTTTTGACGGAAACAACAGCGGACTTCGCTTGGGCTTTACTTATGGCGATTGCAAGACGTGTTGTCGAAGCAGACAAATATGTGCGGTCAGGACAGTGGAAGGTGAGTTGGCACCCGAGCATGATGCTCGGCAGAGACGTTCACGGCGCTACTTTAGGCATTTTAGGTGCGGGCAGAATTGGAACAGCTGTTGCCAGAAGAGCCAAAGGCTTCAACATGAAAATAATCTACTACGATGTTATACCAATGCCGCCAGAAGTGGAAAAAGAGCTTGGCGCCAGGCGAGTCGATTTAGACACGCTTTTTCGAGAAGCCGACTTCCTAAGCATACATGTGCCTCTAACAAAAGAGACATACCATATTGTCAATGAGGAGAAACTTAGACTAATGAAGAAAACAGCCTACATCATCAACACATCCAGAGGACCAGTTGTTGACGAAAAAGCCCTCTATAAAGCGTTGAAGGAAGGTTGGATCGCAGGCGCGGCTTTAGACGTTTTTGAGCAGGAGCCAACCCCCATGGATAATCCGTTGCTTAAGCTCGATAATATTGTAGTGGCTCCACACATAGCAAGTGCAAGTTATGAGACTCGCTCAAAAATGGCTGAGATGGTGGCTGAAAACCTCGTAGCCTTCTTTGAAGGAAGGCAACCGCCAAATCTTGTGAATCCTGAGGTTATCAAAATACGTCCATTATCAAGGCTCTTTTAATCATGTTTTGAGACGCCGCAAAGTGTAACGGTTAAATATTCCAATGTGTTACCTCAACAATCTCCAAAGTGGTGGTTTTATGCCTTCCATATTTGCAGATAGAATGGCTGTTCTCGGGACAGAAACAGCTTTTGAAGTGCTTGCTAGGGCGAAAGCCCTTGAAAGGCAGGGGAAAAACATTATACACCTAGAAATAGGGGAACCGGACTTCGACACACCTCAGAACATAAAGGAAGCGGCGGTTAAAGCTCTTTATTCCGGCTACACCCATTATGTGCCAGCCGCCGGCATACCGGAGCTCCGCGAAGCCATAGCTGAATACATTTCTAAAACTAGGAATATTCCAGTTGATCCGGAAGAGGTTGTCGTTACGCCGGGTGCAAAGCCAATAATGTTTTTTGCGATATTGGCATGCGTCAATCCCGGCGAGGAGGTTTTATACCCAAACCCGGGCTTTCCAATTTATGAATCGATGATAAATTTTGTTGGAGCCAAACCCGTGCCAATTCCGCTTAAAGAAGAGAATGACTTTAGACTTGACCATGAATATGTCAAAAAGAAGATAACTAAAAGGACAAAGATGATAATCCTAAATTCGCCCGAAAACCCCACTGGCGGTGTTTTGACAAGGGAAGATTTGAAGGTCATAGCGGACTGCATAGCCAACAGGGACGACGTAATAGTTCTTTCAGACGAAATTTACAGTCGCATCATATATGAAGGAACCCATGAAAGCATCGCCTCACTTCCCGGAATGAAGGAGAAGACCATAATTCTCGATGGTTTTTCTAAAACTTACGCTATGACGGGATGGAGACTTGGCTATGGTGTAATGCGAAAAGACTTGGCGGAGAAAATCACCCAGTTGATGGTCAACTCTAACTCGTGTACATGCGCTTTCGTCCAAATGGCTGGCATAGAAGCCCTAAAGGGTCCTCAAGACTCCGTGGACCGTATGGTTACAGAGTTCAGAAAACGCAGAGAGGTAATAGTCGAAGGTCTAAATAGGATCAAGGGCATAACATGTAAGAAGCCTAAAGGAGCATTCTATGTTTTCCCCAACATAACTGGCACTGGCATGCGTTCAAAAGAGCTTTCAGATTTCCTCCTTAACGAGGCTGGTGTAGCAGTGTTGCCCGGCACTTCTTTCGGGAAGTATGGTGAGGGATATTTACGCATATCTTTTGCCAACTCTATCGAGAACATCAAGGAAGCCTTAAAAAGAATAGAAAAAGCCCTTGAAAAACGTTAACCTTCCACTTTTTCTCCAAGGATGGTTTCAACAATTTCCGATGCCGTTTGAACCAAAATATCTGCTTTTTTGATGGCCTTTTCTTCATCTATTTCCTCCACCTGTGCTAGCTGCTGCATGATTTCTTCAATTTCCGCTAAGCATTTTAGTATGGGGTCGTTTCTTGTCTGGGCTTTTTCTATGGCTTCTCTTACAACACTTTCAATGAAGGCTGGTTCGCCTAGGCTGTAGTATATGGCGTTCCTAGCTTTCCTTACCGCTTCCATAACAAGGCTCGGAGCCATGTACGGCAGTTTTCTTGCGGCTTCTAGTTCTGCCTTTGCCTCCCGTAGATACCGTAAAGCCCACCCACGTCTATAGTGGTCTATCATCGTTTGTTCACTCCAGCTTTCTAAAATGTAAAGGCGTTTAATAAGCTACTCGCTTTCTTCCCTGCCTTCACTAGAAGAGGACGCTGGCTCAATACCACCATAAAAGTGTGTTATATAGCCCGCAATTTGGTTTCGCACTCTCGTCGTTGCTCCAGGCACAAGCAATGCAACAACACGTTTGTTCTCCTCAAAATTTCCAGAAAACTTGTTGGGAAAACGTCTGATGAGCTCTCTGGCTATACGCTTAATCTGTTCTGTCCGAACTTTTCCCAACCATTTTCCTCCGCACTGAGTTTAGCATTGCTTTACTGCTCCCTTTTAAGTAAGAATGAGTCATTTCATGACACGAACCTAATTTAACTTTACGCGTTTACTTCCTCTAAATTCAACTTCAATCCGAAAAATTCTTCGAAGTTTTTCAGTATTTGTTCCGCAACTTCAACGACGCTTTTTTTCTTAACTTCCGCTATTGCGTTAACGACCGTTGGCAAAAAGGCTGGGCTGGTCAGCTTGCCGTTGAAAGGGCTCTTAAAATAACGCACTGGTCCATCTGTTTCTGTTAAGAGATTTTCTAGAGGGACACGTCTAACAACCTCCCGAATGCCTTCGGAATAGGCGACAGGTGGTCCCTCGCTAATGTAGTACCCGTGATCTATAGCTTTGGACAATACGCTGATGGGGTTGCTAAACCAGTGCAACAAAACCTTTTTCAACCGGTAAGATGGAAGCATTTCCACGATTTTTGCCGTAGTTCCGCGAGAATGAATTATAACTGGCAACTCCATTTTTTCAGCTAACTTAAGCATCTCATCGAAGACCTTCAACTGTTTATCCCATATCTTCTCATACTTGTAGTCTAACCCCACTTCACCGATAGCCACGACCGCTTTGTTCAGTCTCTGTTCGATAATGAACTCGCATGTTTGCTGTAACGCATCCCCCGTCAAGTTGTTCACACTCCAAGGATGAATCCCTAAAGCAGCGTAAACTCCCTTGGCTTTATATCGTGTAGCTAGCTCTAGACTTCTAATGCTGGTTTCAAGGTCCATTGAATTGGAGACTAACGCAACAACATTGGAACTTTTTGCTTCTGAAATGATGTCCTCAACTTTTTCCGCATATTCTTCGTCAGATAGGTGGATGTGGGCGTCAACAAATCTCAACGTTTTCATTGTTGCTCACTTTGAGCATAAACTACACAGCCTAAAATTTTTATAATTTCCTATTTTGAATCAAGAAGACCGAACTTTAAAGTTTATTTTTGGAAGATAGGGTGCAATAAACGTTAAATATTGTTTCAAATACAAAAAGAGCCATGGAGGAGCCTTTATGGCAGATTTAGAGTTGGCAATAGCTCCTATGCATAGAATCTGCAAGAAGGCTGGCGCCGAGAGAGTAAGCGAGGCAGCCGCAAAAGAGCTTGCCAAGGCTTTAGAGGAAATTGGAATCAAAATAGCCAAAGAGGCTTTAGACTTTGCCATGCACACCGGACGAAAGACAATAAAAGCTGAGGATATAGAAATCGCCGCCCGAAAAGTTATGGGCAGATAAAACTTCAAGCCCTCTTTTCTTCTTTTTACAACTTTGGAATCTGGCGCTAGTAATAGATATAAGGAACGCGGCGGAATATTTGCTAAAATGGAGGGGTGTTTATGGGCGGGAAAAAGAAACTAACATTGAAACAGATGGAACGCATGCAAATGCGCAAAGACGAAGAAGAGAAAAAGAAAAAAGAAAAAGAAAAGGCGGCGCCAAAAGAGAAAAAACCAGCAGGAATATTGATTCCAGACATTAAAGGTGGGAGAATGTTAGAGGAATTGAAAAAGATGCGTGTTATAACGCCCTACGCTGTCGCATCTAAGTTTAACATAAGGATCAGCGCTGCAAAAGATTTGCTTGAACAACTTGAAAACGACGGTTTAGTCCAGCTAGTATCTGGAAACCACGACATCAAAATATACAAGACGGTGGATTAGCAGTCAGTCAAGCTTTGTTTGAGGAGAATTTTGTTGCCCCCTTCTGAAGGGACTCAAACAGAAGAGGATGTCAAAAGGAAAAAGTTCACTGGAAAGGGTTGTAAGCGCCGTTTAAGAGTTAAAGGAAGCTCTGAGTTTAAGCAAAAAGTGAGGGAAGCCCTTAAGCTCATTAAAACGGCGGGCTATTACGATTTTCTTCGAACTTACATTCGGGAAATATCCGAAATTGATGGCTTCACACAGCTCCGTGAGGCTGAAGCCATTATTTGGGCGAATAAATATGCCGTTGCCAATCCCGTGGACGCTGCTAGTCTATTCGTTCAAAAGGCGAATCATATGAAGGAATACCTTGAAGGTAAAATGTATTTTGGAGGTGAAGCTGAAAGACGATCTGTTCAAAAACGCATAGAGTTCCTTGAAGTGTTAAAGGCTAAGAGTAGAAAGCGTGAGATTAAAGAAGAGTGTGAAAGACTGCTAAAAAGTTGGGCTGAAAGCGTGTACCTATAGCTTCTCAACTCTTATCACCGTACCGCTTTTCACTTTGCTAAAAAGTTCGAGATTTTTCGTCACCCTTCCGAGAACGTTTACTGGACTATATGGTTGAGATTCTCCATAAAATATGCAGAGGGCGCTTCCCATAGGCCAATAGGCTATTGTACCCTTTTCAACAACGCTTTTAGCTTTTTCCTCCCCCATTTTTACGGGTATTTCAAAGTAAACCTCTTCCTTCCAGAGAGCTGCTCTTCCTTCAAACGGAAGTTTCCGAACGACCATTTCCACGGTTCTTGGAGCTAAATGGCGAACTAGTTCGCCTTCAGCCTCGCCTAAACCCTCAACTACGAATTTTATTCTAACTCTTGAAATTTCCACTTTTTCATTTTCCATACTTATGTCCCTTCTCAGCGAGAAACTCATCTAAAACTTGTTCCAGCGATACTGGCCCCAAAACTTTCAATTCATATTTCACCCTAACAGTTGGCTTGTCTATCTTTATAACTCTTCTCAAGTCAACGGGGGTCCCAATAACAACAACGTCACATGGTGTGCGGGAAATGGTTTCATCCAATTCTGCTATCTGTTTTTCGCCGTAGCCTAATGCTGGAAGCACAGCGCCCAAATGCGGGTATTCCTTGTATGCTTCTTTTATAGAGCCAACAGCGTAAGGCCTTGGGTCCACTAGTTCGCTGGCGCCAAGCTGCTTGGCCAATATTGTTGCGGCACCGTAGGGCATGTTTCCATGGGTTAATGTGGGGCCATCTTCAATGACTAAGACTCGTTTGCCTTTTATGAGTTCTGGGTTGTCAGCCGTTATTGGTGATGCTGCCTCTAAAACTATGGCGTTGGGGTTTACTTTTTTAATGTTTTCCTTAACATGGCAAACGTTTTCTGCTGGTGCCGTGTCAACCTTGTTTATTATGACAACGTTTGCCATTCGCAGATTGGCCTCTCCTGGATGATATGTCAACTCATGTCCAACCCTGTGAGGGTCAGCGACGACTATGTGAAGGTCTGGTTTGTAGAAGGGTATGTCATTGTTTCCTCCATCCCAAACAATAACGTCTGCTTCCTTTTCCGCCTCCCTTAGAATTTTTTCGTAATCTACACCAGCGTAGACTATGACTCCATTATCCAAGTGTGGTTCGTATTCTTCCCTTTCTTCTATTGTGCAATTGTACCGATCTAGGTCCTCATAGGTGGCGAAGCGTTGGCATATCTGCTTTCGCAAATCTCCGTAGGGCATTGGATGCCTAACCACGACCACGTTCAAGCCTTTATTTTTCAAAATCTTTGCAATTTGCCTTGAAGTTTGGCTTTTTCCACAACCAGTTCTGACAGCTCCTACGGACACGACTGGAACGTTGGCCTTTAACATTGTCGTTTTCGGTCCCATCAGTCTGAAGTCTGCTCCGTTGGCTAATGCTATGGATGCTCTGTGCATTACGTATTCGTGGGACACATCGCTATAAGCAAAGACAACTTCGTCGATATCGTATTCCCTTATTAGCCTTTCTAAATCTTCTTCTGGGTAGATGGGTATGCCGTTTGGATAATTTTTGCCAGCTAGCTCAGGCGGATATATTCTGCCTTCTATGCCCGGGATTTGGGTTGCCGTAAAGGCAACAACTTCGTAGGCTTCGTTATCTCTGAAGTAGACGTTAAAGTTGTGAAAGTCCCTACCAGCGGCCCCCATTATGATGACGCGTTTTTTACCGTTGGTAGAGCATGATAGGTCATCCTTAAACATAGCATAAACCTCGTTACGACTAAACCGTGCAGAGGTTCTAGATAATGTTTAGATTCTATAAAACCATTTTGGGTTTCAGTGCCCTTACAGATGTAAAAATGTTTTTTATTGACCAAAGAATTATTGAGCGGTTGATGCTGTTATGCCTCTAACATGTGGGAAATGTCGTTCAGCTAATGTTGAAGTGCAAATTCCATATGCCCGTATGAGCCTGTGTTCTAAATGTTTTGTTGACTTTTATTTGGCGAGAGTTAAGAAAACCGTGGAAGAATTCAAGATGTTCCCAGAAAATGCAAGGGTTGGTGTGGCTGTTTCAGGCGGGAAAGACAGTGCAGCGCTTCTTCACGCCTTACGAAGAGTTTATCCAGATCTCAAACTTGTGGCGTTGCACATAAACTTGGGGATTCCGGGATACTCTGACCATTGTCAAGTCAAGGTTGAAAAACTAGTTGACATACTTAATGTTGAGCTGAACGTTTTCAACCTCCAAGAGGAATTGGGGATAAAAATAGGTGATTTTAAGAAAACGTCTTTCAAAAATAAGCTTTGCTCTGTTTGTGGAACTATAAAAAGGCGAATCTTTGAGGAGATGGCTGTGAAAGCCAAAGTTCAGGTTTTAGCCACCGGACATAATTTAGAGGATGTTGCGGGCGTAATGTTCAACAACTTTCTCTATGGACGCTGGGATCAGCTTGCTAGGCTTAAACCGGTTCTGCCTCCATTGGCGGAGGGAATGGCTTCGAAAGTTAAACCGCTCATCCGCAGTCCAGAAAATGAGAACCTACTTTACTGCTTGTATGAGGACATCCCGTTTCGAGAAATCGACTGTCCGTTCTCTAAGAGAACTGGTGTGCGGAAAAGAACGGAAATCTTGGAGGCTATAGCCAAACATAACCCGTACTTTAAACATCAGCTTTTAAACAGATTTCTAGAAATCATACCGTTACTGGAAAATGTTAGCCCCAAACCTCCGCTTGGCAGATGCAAAGTTTGTGGCTTTCCGTCTTCAAGCGAGATATGCGCCTTCTGCAAGCGCACAAGCCTCATCAAAAGGTTAGACAAAGCTTAAGACTTGAAATGGGGAAACCGTTATTTAAATGTGCGGAATTGCTGAGCCTTTACACCTTTACCTTGTTAAAAACCTTAGAGGGATAATCTACTTCTCAGAGGATATTTCTCCTCAAGCTGAGTTTGACTGGCTAAGGCGGAAGTTCCGATACCGTGAGCTTGGAGTTTCCGAATGTCTGAAGCTTGCGTTTAAATGGAAGAAACTTTTAACTTTGCCAAAAATAGAGGATAACCCAATTCTAGATTCGCTTTTTCAAGCCTCCCGTTTCATATGCCCCCTCATAGTTTTGAAGGAACAGAGCCTAAAAGACTTTGGAAACGCCGTGGTTGTCCAGTTTAAAACTTCGGAGGTGCTTAAGGATAAAGACTTGAAATTCAACATTAGACTGGTGAATTATTCCATAACTGATTTTTACTTGAAATCCATAGAGTTGGCGGCAAAATTTGACATGGATGGCAGAAAGAAACTTGCTGAGAAGGACTTGAAACGTTTTTGGAGAGTTGAGAAAAATGCCAGCGGAAAAACATTGATTGCGTACATAGACCCCCTTATCATTAAAAGGGACATCAAAAATCCATTATACACTAGTTTGGTTCCAAGCTTAGTTCTTGATTTTAGCTGACTCGCAGAGTTCTATCTTTGTTCAGAGTCCGACTTTAGAATACCTTTGATTACTACTCAGAATTCACACAGTTTAAGTTGCTGATCTCCCAAAATTAATCACACTCAAATTTGGTGGTTACATGTGGGTGAGCAATACTACTGCATAATTGAGGTACGAGTTCCAAGTGGATCGAAGGGCTGGCGAGATGCTGTAAATGATAAAATGAAGCAGATTTTAGAAAAACTCAAATCAAGTGTTGAGGAGCTTGGAGGCAAAGTTTACATCAGATATTAGCCCGCCAAAATTTCTTTTGCAGCTTGCTTATAGATTTCGAAGTCTCGTTTGCTAAACAGGACTAGCACAACTTTGTCAAGTTTGTCCTCTTTTTCAAGGAATTCTTTAACTGTTGTTAAAGCTACTCTGCAAGCTTTTTCTATGGGATAACCATAAGCTCCCGTACTTATTGATGGAAAGGCTATGGTTTTCAGTCCCTTTGAAACCGCCAGCCTCAAAGAGTTGCTGTAGGCTTCAGCCAAAAGTTCCGGTTCGCCTTGATTTCCACCGCGCCAAACTGGTCCAACCGTGTGGATAACGTATTTAGCCTTCAGGTTACCTCCCGTAGTGATGACAGCTTTTCCTGTCGGAAGCCCATCTGGATATTCTGTTGCCCTTATTCTTTTGCATTCTTCAAGAATTTTAGGTCCACCTTTGCGGTGGATTGCTCCATCCACTCCACCGCCTCCCATGAGGGATGGGTTTGCCGCGTTTACAATGGCGTCAGTATCCATCTCAGTTATATCACCTTGTACGATGCAAACTTTCGCTTTGCCAACTTGATATTCGCAGATGTTTTCGCTCATGCCCTTGCACCACATTTTTATGCTTGTGATTTTCCATTTAAAGGTTTAAGCTTATCAACAGGGTTGCGGATAAAGGGAGTTTGGTGAAATCGTTGGATTATGAAAAACTGGAAAACTTCATTTTTGAGAAAATATCAAAAACGCATCTGCCAGGATTGAGCATTGCGATAATTGAAAATGGTGAATTAGCCTACAGCAAAGGCTTCTGTTTCAGAGACCTCGATTATGGCTTGAGAGCGACACCTCAAACTCTTTATGGGGTTGGTTCGGTTACGAAATCCTTCACTGCCTTATCCATTATGCAACTTGCCGAAAAAGGAAAGCTAAGTCTCGACGATCCCGTCGACAAATATGTTCCATTAAACTTGAAAGTTAAAGATGAACCAGTTAGAGTGTGGCATCTGCTTTGCCACGCGTCCGGTATACCTGCCTTAGCCTATGCAGAAGCCTTAATCCGCTATGTCACTGGAGCCGGTGGTAAATGGATTCCAATAGCGAGTTCTGAAGACCTAATCACTTTTATGCGGGAGGCAAACCGGTGGGCTTTCTCCAGACCGGGGGAAAGGTGGTTCTACCTAAATGAGGGATATGTGATACTGGGACACATCATCGAAAAAGTTTCCGGCATGAACTATGACCGGTACGTTAAGGAAAACATTCTCGCACCATTGCAGATGAATCGAAGCTTCTTCCGTAAGGAAGACGTGGATGCCGATGCGGACGTGGCAACGCCCTACATTATCACCAGAAACGGCGAATGTATAAAGTCCAAGCATCCCTATGGCATATTCGCTGATGGCGGGCTCATAAGCAACGTAATTGATCTGTCACACTACATTGGGATGTATCTTAACCGTGGAGAATGCTGCGGGCATGTAATAGCGTCGCCGGATTCCATTAACGAAATGGAAAAGCCCAGAGTTAAACTGCCTTTGCAGGTTTTCGGCGGAGAGGCTTACGGTTATGGGTTAAGCGTGATCCCAAACTTTTTCGGCTACAAGGTTGTAGGACACGGGGGTTCTGTGCTTGTCTATACAGCCTACATTGGCTATGTTCCAGAAAAGAAGGTTGGAGTTGCTGTTCTAGCAAATGGAAGCGGCTATCCACTATCCCAAATTGGTCTTTACGCGCTTACCATGCTTATTGGCAAAGACCCGGAAGAGCTTCCCTTCATTAAAGTGGAGAACGTGTATGAGCAGCTTTCTGGCGTATATGAAACCTATAAGGGAACTATGAACGCTAAGGTGGTTGCCAAAGGGGGCATCCTTCAAATAGAAATCAGCGACAAGTATGTGGACTTGGTGGTCCCACTGATTCCGGAAAACCTTGAAGGCAACGTGAAGAGGTTTTACGCGCTTCAATCAGGCGGCAAGATCCCCGTCGAGTTCATAGTGGAAAAAGATGGTGTCGATCTGTTCTATGAGCGTTATAGGCTTAAAAAAGTGAGCAGCCTACCACAGCACGGCTGAAACAATAAACCATAAGCCAAAAGCAGTCAAAACGGCAAAACAAAAAGTAAACACTATGTTGAACACTTTTTGAGTCCAAAAGCGCCTCGACTTAAAAACAGCTACAGCCACAAAGGTGTCCCAAGCTAGGTCACAGGACCAGTGAACAGCCGTAAATAGTATGAGCCCTACGTAGCCAAATAAAGAAGCGTTGAGAATGAGAGCTGCGCCTACGGTTGCCCACCAGAGGAAGAAGTAGGGGTTTGCGGCTGTTGCTATAAAACCGCTAACAAAGGAGGTGCTCCTCAAACGTTGTGGTTCTATGCTTTTCACTTCACGTTTCCTAAGCATTCCAAAACCCATGTAAACAAGGATTATGCCTCCAAGAAAACCAACAATTTTCTGAGCAAGTATGGAACGAAAAAACTCTGAAAGCCCCAAAAATAAAAGGAATATTAAGGGAATCTCTATTGCACCATGACCGATGGCTATTAGAACACCAGCCTTTTTATCCTCATACCCCTTTGCGACGGTCACTGCAAAAACAGGCCCGGGCGCCATAACTCCGGATAGGGAGATTAGGGCTACGGAAGCCAGAAACAATGGTAAATCGTTTATTGGTTCCATTCCTTTGCACTTTTGTGCTTATCGTTACTTCGTTAGTGAGAGCAGTTTTTCTTGGGCGGCTGCCACTCCCTTTCCAATCTCCACCTTGCATCCTAACCGTTTAAGAGTGCTTTCTATGGCAGCTATCGTGGCGAAAATGTCGTTTTGGTTCACGTTCCCCATGTGGCCTACACGGAAGCCTTTGCCCTTCAACGGACCAAGTGTTCCAGCGACAACTATTCCATGTTCTTTCATTTTGTTTCTGAACTGGTTGTCATCCACCCCTTCAGGGTAGTAGATGGCGGAAACGGTGTTGGCGGCACTTTCTCTTTCAGCTACAAGTTTTAGGTTTAAAGCTTCCATAGCCGTTCTAAAGGCTTCGGCTAGAATAAAATGTCTCCTAAACCTGTTCTCCAGTCCCTCTTCGAGGACAAGTTTTAAGGCTTCATTAAGCGCGTAAATCATGTTGACCGCCGGCGTAGCAAAGTATTTTGTTGGGTCACGCATCACTGGAAGCCAATTTTTGAAGCTTCCGTACCATGAACCAACGGACGCTTTACGCTTTTCAACGTGTTCCAGTGCTCTGGAATTTGCTGCAACCAGCGCCAAACCCGGCGGGACGCCAAGGCACTTCTGGGATCCAGACACGCAGATGTCTATGTGCCAGTCGTCAACGCGAACCTCCATTCCACCCAGCGAGCAGACAGTGTCAACTATGTAGAAGGCGTTGCTGTTTTTCCTAACAACCTCGCCTATCTCCTTAATAGGGTTGACCAATCCAGTTGAGGTTTCTACATGGGTAACGGTTACCGCCTTGTAATCATCCTCTTTCAAGGCTTCCTTGACAAGTTCTGGTTTGACGGGTTTTCCCCATGGCACTTCTAGGACGCGTGGTTTTGCCCCGTAAACTTTTGATATTTCAACGAAATACTGCCCAAAATATCCAGAAACTGTGTTGAGCACTTTGTCGCCGGGCTCTACTATGTTGGCTATTGCCATCTCTAAAGCTAGTGTGCCGGAACCAGCCACCACGAAAACTTCGTCCCTTGTCATGAAGACTTTTTTCAAGTTGTCTAGAGCTTCTTTAAATATACTGGCAAACTCCAGACTCGTGTGGGATAATGGGGGCTTGCACATGGCACGCAAAACTCTTGGATCAACATTTGTTGGACCGGGGATCATGAGAAGCTCTCTTTCAAACATTACCACACCAACCGTTGAGGTTAAGGTTATATCTGTATTTTGGATTTAAGTTTAATTGGAAGACTAGATTTGTCGAATAAAATTGGAGCCAGGTTTGGGTTTCTGCGGAAGCTTAAAGATTTCCTAATTGGCGCAACCGTTTATAGTGTTGTAAGAGACCTTGAGGAGAGGCGGCTATTGGTTGAGTACGGGTTGATGCTCGTTGTGCTCGGCGACATGCTTGGTTTCCCACTTCCCAACTATTATCGTTTGAGACTTCTTCCATACTGGCTTCCCAGATTTAACGAATGGAAAACTTTCCTACTTAGAGAGAGGGACGTAACGGAGAAACTATGAGAGAAACAAATGGTATAACAATCTTTTTATCCCAATAGGTCTTTCTATATTCCTTGTGGTGAAAAAGCTGTGACTAAGAATGAAGCTGGCGAAGAGAAAAAGGAAAGTGAAGTGAAAAAAGCCATCAAAGGCTTAGTTTACGGTATGGCTATGCATGGCATGGTTAGTTATGCCCTAAAAACAAGAATGTACCTAGAAAATCTTTTCATGTTGATCACGATGGGTGATATGTTGGGTGTTCCGGTTCTGCCACCGTACTATTGTCTTAGACTTTTGCCCTACTGTGTTCCACACATAAAAACTTGGAAACGCACTCTGCTTAGAGAACGAGATGTTACGGATTCTGTTTTCGCCTAAAAGGAGGATAAAGTTTGTCAAAAGCCCTTTCGGTTAAAGAGTATTTTGCAAGTCATCCCAACATAAAGTACATTCTTTTTGGTGGTAAAGGAGGCTTAGGCAAAACAACCCTTTCCGCCGCCACTGCTTATTGGCTTTCCAAAAGAGGCAAGAAAGTTGTGGTTTTCTCTACAGATCCACAGGCAAGCCTTACAGACATTTTTGAAAGAAACATTTTCGGCAAAGGAGAAGTCGAAATAGCCCCCAATCTTTTCGCTCTGGAAATAGACGCAGACAAGCGCATAGCCGACTATCAAGAGGAAATTCGACAGAAAATAATCAAAATGTACGGCGAAGTCCCTAAAGAAGTGGACGATTACATCAAGTCTTCTGCTGCTGAACCCGCCATGGCTGAATCCGCCACTTTTGACGCTATGGTTGAGCTTATGACAAGCGGAGCCTACGACTATTACATTTTTGACATGATGCCCCATGGACATGCCGTTCGATTCCTCGGAATGTCGGAAATCCTTGACGCGTGGGTGAACAAAATAGTTGAAACGAGGAAGAAAGCCGCCGAATACGGCGACGTAGCCGCTGTACTGAGTGGTAAAGGCAGTCTAGCTCAAGAGGATAAAATCCTCGAAGAGTTAGACTTTATCCGTTCAAGGCTGAGCTTCGTGAGCAACATGATGCGGGATGAGGAGCACACAGCCTTCTTTTATGTTCTCATCCCAGAGCTTATGCCAATACTGGACACAAAAAAGGCCTTGGAAATGTTTAGGCAGTTTAACATTCCCTTAAGCGGGGTCATAGTGAACCAAGTCTACCCAGTTGAACTTTTAAAGCAGAAAAACGTCCCAGAGTTTTTGAAAAATAAGATACTTATGCAGCAAAAACATATGAAAACTATCCAGCAAGAGTTTGGCCCGCTTATCCGCGGGATTGTTCCAATGTTTGACCGTGAACCTAAAGGGCTTAAAATGATTCCGGAAGTGGCTAAAGCCTTGTTTGGAGAGGAATAAACATGAGTGCTGATCTAAGTTTCAGCGACTACATTGCATCCAAACCGAGTCTGAAATATCTGTTTTTTGGAGGAAAAGGCGGAGTCGGCAAAACTGTAGTAGCCGCTGGAACAGCCTACTATCTGGCTGAAAAACTTGGCAAGAAAACATTAATCTCGTCTACAAACCCTGTCCACAGCCTCTCAAGCGCTTTCGGTCAAGACCTCTGGGGCAAGGGGATCCAAAAGGTTGAGGGTACAAAGAACCTTTATGCTATTGAAATTGACATATCAAAAACTATTGAACGATACAAGGATGAGATTAGAGAGAAAATCTACACTTTCCTAAAGTATGCTGACATACCATTAGACCCTGAACCTTTCGTGGACATTGCCACAACTAATCCCGCCTTTGAAGAGTCAGCCATGTTTGACGACATGATCAGCCTAATATTGAAGGGCGAGTTTGACGCTTATGTGTTTGACACAGCCCCTGTAGCCCACACTTACCGTCTTTTGGGCATGTCGAAAGTTTACGATCTTTGGCTGCACAAAATGATTAAAAGCAGAGAAGAGGCCTTATCACTACGTGTTAAACTTTCTTTCCGCAAGGACAAGATATTGGAAGAAATCAAGAAGGACCCACTTCTTGCGAGTCTATTAGCCACGAGGGAGAAAACTGAGAGAGGCCGCATGCTTTTAACAGATAAAGACAAAACAGCCTTCTTCTTTGTAACTTTGCCCCTTTCGCTTCCAATAGCCGTCATCGAACGCTTCATCGGCTGGGTTCAAGCATTCGATATCCCCACAGGCGGAGTAATAGTGAATGAAGTTTTGCCAAAAGAGGAATTCGACCTAAAAAACGCTTCATCCTACATAGTCAACAAAATTAAAGAACAGGAAGGATACTTAAAAATTATACATGAAAAGTTTCCAGGAATGGTCCGCGCATACGTGCCACTGTTCGAGACGGAAGTAACGGGCCTAGAAATGATTGCACGGGTCGCAGAAGCCTTAGCCAAAAAATAAAAATGGGAAATGTTTAGGCAGTCTTTGCTACAGCCCTTAACCGTTTAAAGGCTTTGGCCCCCTCATAGCACATGAAAAGTCCAAGAATTAGTAAGAAGATGTTAACACCTACAGCTACAAGCGCGCCCCATCTTGTGGGGTCCGCCAAGTAACCAGTTGGTCCAAAGATTCCGATATAAATTAGGTATGTTAATGCTGATAATGTTGTCACCAACATGAACAGCATCGGGATCATTGTATAAACCCTAGGACGCTTCTCTTTTGTCAGCCACAGCGAGACAATCATTAGTGCTAGTCCGGCCATGAGTTGGTTAGCACCACCAAAAGTGCCCCAAATATACTGGAACGCAGCCCCTATGTGTGGACTTGTTACTATGTAGACTATTATGCACACTACGATAGCACTGAAGTACTTGTTTTTGAAGATTCCACCTGCTTTGGGGCCAGCTAAGTCTGCTAGAACTAAACGGGTAATTCTTAACCCTATATGCATTATTGTTATTGCAAGTATGATTAGCATGACTGATGCTAGGCCTTCTCCTACATTGCTTGGTATCCCTAGATTCTCAAATAAAGTTCGTGCCCCCGTTACGAACGATCCTGCAGGGTCGCTTACGTTTTTGGTTGTAGCCGGATTCAAAATCGCAACGGATGTTAGAGCTACGAGGGCCATTATCCCTTCTGCGAGCATTGCCCCGCCGCCTACAAAGTGGGCGTCTGGTTCTGTGTCCAACTGTTTTGAGGAAACTGATGAGCCTATTAAGCTGTGCCATCCGGATATTGCACCGCAAGCAACTGTTACGAACATCATAGGCCATAGAGGACCAGATGGTGTTACTTTTAGCGCTGAGTCAAAGAATGTTGTAGTCATCGAGTATTGATAGTTGGGGGCTCCAATTAAAGCTCCGATAATTACACCTATAACGCCCGCATAAACTAAGTAGAATGAGAGGTAGTTGATTGGTTGTATGAAGACCCATATGGGCAACACTGCACCTAAAAAGCAGAATAGCAAGGTTATGAACATCCAAAAGTCTAAAGCGTTTGGAAACGGTGGGACTGGGCCTGTGGCGGGCACGGGCTCCAGTGGGGCAGTGTAAGGCATGGCGATGCCTGCCCATATACCGAGGAATATTATAATCACCGCGATTACTGTTGTGTACACTATGTTAACCTTAAACCTGTATGTCAGGAATCCTACTATCACTCCAATTATAGCCACGATAAGTACGGGTATAGGGCTCACTGGAAACCTTTGGAATAACCTTGCAACCTGATTTGTAAAACTGGATAGAATTAGGATGATATACCAAAGAATGTACCAAAGCAGTATTGTTCTTGCCCTTGGAGAAATTAACTCATATGTTATTGGTCCGAATGATGCTCCCTCGGATCTGACGGAAACCATAAGGCTTCCGTAGTCGTGTATCCATCCAATAAATATGGTTCCAAATACTATCCATAGAAAGGCGGGAAGCCATCCCCATTGAAGGGCAATTATTGGGCCTAGCACTGGGCCTAGGGCTGCTATGCTTTTCCATTGGAATCCGAAGAGGATGTATTTGTTTGTTGGGAAAAATTCTACTCCGTCCATGTATGTGTGGGCTGGTGTTTCGCGTTTTGGATCTGACATTATAACGTTTTTGTCAAACCATTTGACATAGCCCCAGTAGGCAATGGCATAGAGAATTATCCCTGTCAGAATCACTATTATTGAGAGCAATACGGTCCCTCAGACTTTATGGTTTGTTGGGCATCTTAATATAAGACTTGCGATAGAACTTCATTGTGGAAGGAGCAGTGGCATGTACGAGATAACCATAATCTTTGCTTTAGCCTTCCTATTTTTAATTGTCTATTTTGTTGGGATGTACCGTAACCGAAAAATCGCTGTTAACTATGCAAGAACAGTTAAAGAGCATATGTCCAAACGAAGCACCTTTGTTGGTTTCCGCCCCTATAGCCGCGGCGGCTTCAGAGTCCTTTGCAAGCTTAAAGAGAAGGAGCCTTTCACTGAAGTTGAAATGGCTGTAAGCCTGGTAGACCGTGAAAACCTTATGCACTATCCGCTATCTATACTTACGAAAGATAAGGATCGCCTTGCATGTTGGGGCTTCTTTAAGAACCCAATTCCGTTTAGCATGGAGATTCTTCCAATAAAGGATGAAAAATTGTGCTCAAAGGTGGCACACGAAAGAGGGCTTACCCGCGTGATTTCCAACGGCGAGTTTTACGAATCCTTTGCGGTTTTAGCTTCAAACCATGAGCTTGCAGACAAGTTTTTGTCAGATCGTCGCTTACAGAAGCGCATTTTAGAAATGAAGGCGTTCATCAAGCGTTTATCCTTGAGCGAAAAGGATTCAAGGCTTTACTTGATAGGCGATTTGAAAGAGGCTTCATCTGTACGTTCTCTTATAGACGTTTTCATGTATTGCGGGGAACTGTGTGGAAAAATTCAAGCCTAACCTTGAACGTTTTTCAGAAATTGTCTTTGTAATTCTATAACTTCACTGCTATTCCTAGCTTTTGCGTATTCTTCAAGCCTTTCCTTATTTAGTTCTATAAACGTGTGTCCCCATTTAAATATGGACAGCAGTTTTAACGCCTCTTCTTTGAATCCGGCAATGTAAAGGGCTGCAGCTAAAGCCTCAGCGGTGCTTAGTTTTGTTGGACATGCGAAGTTAACGGGGTTTCCTGCCACTAAATAGGGTAGACACCTTGACGCGCCTCTAACGTTTTTCATTAGTGGTTTTTCGGCGTGTTCCCAGCTGAAGTCCAGGGCTGCTAACCCATGCTTTTCTATGCGTTCTCTGTCGGCGGGTGAAAAGGCGATTTTTGAATAGGGGTTTAGAATTACTGCGCCTTTTGGCAAAAGCTTGATTTGCCGCACCAGGCGGACAAGACCGTGACGTTTAAGTTTTAGGGCTGTGCACTTTTTGGGGTCGCACTGCCCAGCATGGTAAACAACAATTTTAAGCGGTTTTTGCTCCGCCAGTTTTCTGCACCTTTAAATGGCTCATGGGGTCATCTAAAACTTTTGGAATCCATTCTAGAAGGTCAGAAGCCATCATGTGGTAGCCTTTCTCTGCAAAGGCAAAGTCTCCAGCGGCGCCATTCACAAAGGCTCCAGCAACAGCAGCCTCAAATGGATCAGCGCTTTGCGCCAAGAACGCTCCCACAATTCCGGAAAGCACGTCGCCAGTTCCGCCAACAGTCATACCCGGGTTCCCTGTAAAATTAAGTTTAAATTTTTTCTCGTCGGCGATTATGTCAACTGGTCCTTTGAGAAGTATTACGGCGCCCAGCTCAGCAGCCGTCTTCTGAGTTTCCAAGGCTTTTTCTCTAATGTTTTCCGGTAACGTTTTCCCAGTTAGTATAGCGTATTCGCCAGCATGTGGCGTCAAAACCACTGGTGTGTTCAGTTTTCTCTTAAATTCTGCAAAAGCCTTTAAGCCGTCAGCGTCTAACAAAAGCGGTTTGCCTGCCCCCTCCACAACGTCGATTAAGGCTTTTACGGCATCTCTGGTTTCCATGTGAAGCCCAAGTCCCGGACCAAGAACCACTGCGTCTGACTTTTCAACATACGTTTTTAGGGTTGGAACGTTGCCAACGTTCAAATGTTCCCCATCAAGCTTTATGGTTATTAGATCTGGCGACATGGCTGAAATCGCATAAGCCGTTTTCTGTGGCGCTGCGATGTAGGCTAAATCAACGCCTGTTCTCAGCGCGGCAAGCGCCACCAAAGCTGGAGCGCCAGAGAAGGTTTCGCTTCCACCGATCACAAGTAGTCGTCCATAGTCTCCCTTGTGGGATTCTGGAACACGGGCTTTCACTACAAGTTTGACGTCTCCCGGTCCGGCGTAGTTTTCAAGTTCCTGTGGCAGTCCAATATCCTTAACTTTTAACTCGCCAGTATATTCTTTCGCTACCTCAAGTCCCCTTTTTGTTTTATAGAATGTTATTGTCAAGTTGGCTTTTACAGCGGTTCCTAAAACTTCGCCTGTGTCGGAGTCTATGCCGGTGGGCACGTCAACAGCCAATTTGAAGGCGTTTAGCGAATTAATTTTTTCAACAAGCTGTTTTATTGGCGGTTTAAGCCTGCCCTTGGTGCCAATACCTAGAAGAGCGTCCACGGCTATATCTGCGTCTATGTCCGGTATGAGCGAGCTATCATAAACTTCATGGATCGTTATGCTTTCCCTTAGAAACTGCAATACTCTCCAGTTTTCCAAGGCTGCTTTGTGGGAGATTTCACTTGCCTTTCCCGCAAGAATAACAACGACTTTAAAGCCCATGGACGCTAAATGCCTTGCTGCCACAAAACCGTCTCCACCATTTCCGCCTAAACCACAAAAAACTGCAACTTTTTTATCCGATGTAAATCTTGAGGCTATTTCTTGAGCTACGATTCGCCCAGCGTTTTCCATGAGCTGGAGCTGGGAAACCCCAAAATATTCAGCGTTTAATTCTAAGGCTCGCATTTCACGGCTTGTAATAGCCCCTTTAATAGCGCTCTCATTCAGCATGTTCTAGACCTAACACCTAAATACCGTGGCTCCGCATAAGAATATTTCCAAATTTTCATCCTCGAGGTAACACAAAATATTTTAATGTATTAATGTAGACAGTACTTACGAGGAGGTTTAAATGCCAAAAGCTTTCGTGTTAATCAACACAGAAATAGGCTCAGAGGCCGACGTTCTAAAAGATTTAAGAAAGATTGAAGGCGTTGAAGAAGCCTACGCCGTTTACGGAGTATACGATATAATCTGCAGAGTGGGCGCTGAATCCATGGACAAGCTTAAGGAGATCGTTACTTGGCGTATAAGAAGGCTTGACAAGGTTAGGTCAACCCTCACAATGATAATAGTTGAAGAGTCACCGAAATAGCAATCATCTCATTTATTTCCAAAATCAACCTCTTTCTAACTTCATTTTATCTCTAAGATGGGCTAATGCATCTTTAGGCTGTGGCGAATGGCTCTGCAGCACATGCATATAGGCTTCGATGATACCGACTCTCCACGGAGAGGATGCACGACTTATATTGCGGCTCTTTTAGTGGAAAAACTGGAAAAAATCGGAGTCGAGTTTACAGACTACCCAAACCTTGTTAGGCTAAATCCAAACGTTCCTTGGAAAACCCGTGGAAACGGAGCCCTATGCCTGAGAATAAAATGTAACGAAAACATTGCAGACAAAGTTAAGGAAACAGTCATGGACATTGTGGAAGAAAATTCTGACCTAGCGTACAAAGGCACGGACCCCGGTATAGTCTTTCTTCCAAGAGCCAGAGTTCCAAGGGAGATTCAGGCTTTCGCTAAAAATGCCATCACTGGAATCGTCAGTATGAAAACAGCCCTGAAACTTTTGAAACGATTCAAGGCTGAAGCTTTAGGCTTTAAAAGTGGACGTGGAATAATAGGCGGCTTAGCGGCTGTCGGCGAAACATTAAGGGGCGACCACACTTTTGAAATAATCGCCTACCGCACTCCAGAAAACTGTGGCACGAAAAGAAGAATAGATGAACAATCTGTAATAGAGATGGACCGTACAACGACGCCATACACTTTTAACAATCTTGATCCAGAAACAGGCAGAATCCTAATAACCCCTCGCGGACCAGATCCAATACTTTTCGGCATAAGAGGTGAAACTCCCGAGATTGTTAAGAAAGCCTTTGAAATAGTTAAGCCCCTCGAACCCGTGGAACGGTGGGTTATTTTTCGAACAAACCACGGTACAGACGCTCACTTGAAACGCGTCAAACAACTGAGCCGAATAAAGCCTTACCACCCCGTGATCGCCAAGGGAGTTGTGGCTACAAATCCCAAAATAGTTCCAAGAAGACACGTCATCTTTACAATTGAGGATGGCAGTGCCCGCGTTGACTGTGCAGCTTACGCGCCTACGGGTGCTTTAAGGAAGGCGGCGAGTAAACTCATCGTCGGCGACTATGTAGAGGTTTATGGTGGAGTCCGCCCTTCTGCTAAAAACCATCCAATAACCATTAACCTTGAGAAACTGCATGTGTTGAAACTTGCTCCTCAAGTGGTTTACCGTAACCCTTTCTGTCCACAGTGCGGCAAACGTTTAAAGTCCATGGGTGCGGGTAAGGGCTTCCGATGTGAAAAATGTGGTTTACGTTTCCCCAACCTTTCCAAAGTCGCAGTTCACGTTAAACGCGATTTGAAAAGAGGTTTGTATATTACTTCACCCCGATCTCAGAGGCATCTCACGAAACCTCTTGTGCGTTACGGAATGGAAAAACGGCGGGGCTCGGAGATTAAACTGATTGAAGGGTGGCACTTTCCGTAACGCGTCTATTATTCGCCTTCCTTCACCTTGAATATTTCGCATAGCAGTCGGTAAAGCTCGTCGCCTCCTTCAACTTTGCAGAATAAGTCTTTTTCAGCCCTGAGTATCCGCCCAACAGCTTGGTATGTCTGTCTCCATTCCAGCTCTTTCCACATCATTTTGTAGTTTTTCAGCTCAATCCAAGCTCTGAAAATCAAAACGATAAACATGCCTATGGTTAGGGCTAGATTTAGTAGGTAGATATCAATAAGGTCCAGTCTTCCACCTCCATATCTTTCACTATTTAAACTGAGGTCAATAAACCTTTAAAGAATGTAAGTTTCTTGATATGTGAGGATCAATAGGATGAGTGATGTTTTACCGCCAATCATCTACGAACTTGGACTTGGGGGTCTAGGCGGCTTCATAATAGGGTTTACCATTAAAAAATTAAGCAAACTCATACTTTTTCTGCTAGGCTTGTTCATAGTTTTCCTTGTCTACCTCAACATTAAAGGCGTTTTAAGCTTAAACTATGAAGCTCTTTTCAGTTTTATAAGCGAACTTTTAGGAACAGCTGGCAGCGCATTCTCTTGGCTTGTTCACACGATAGCTTTGCTGCCCTTCGCTGCAAGCTTTGTAGCGGGTTTTCTTTTAGGTCTTAAACTTGGATAGTAATGGTTTAAATGTTGGAGAGTCATCTATCCATTGAAAAGACGACGATCTTCACAATCTAGGAGCGTTGAGGTGTTGGAAAAGTTTCCGGCAGAGGAATACGCGCTTCCCTTTTTCAGGGAACACGGTTATGTTAGAAAGCTCTGCCCAAAGTGCGGAACATACTTTTGGACTTTAAACCCGGAACAGGAGACATGCGGTGAGGCAAGGGCTGAGGGATGTGCAACCTACACTTTTATCGGCAATCCGCCAACTAGGAAAAGCTTTAGTTTGCGTGAGATGCGTGAAGCTTTTCTATCCTTTTTTGAAAGGCACGGCCACACGCGTATCAAACCTTATCCTGTTGTTGCGAGGTGGCGTGACGACATTTACCTGACGCATGCCAGCATAATAGATTTTCAACCTTACGTAACTGAGGGGATTGCGCCTCCGCCTGCAAATCCTCTGGTTATAGTTCAGCCTTGCATTCGCCTAGTTGATATAGCTAATACTGGTCCAACATTTGGCAAGTATCTGACAATCTTCGAGATGGGCGGGCACCACGCGTTTAACTATCCAGATAAGGAGGTTTACTGGAAAGATCAAACGGTTAGGTTCCACCACGTTTTTGCCACCGAAGAGCTTGGCATAAAACCCGAAGAGATAACCTACAAGGAGGAAATATGGTCTGGCGGCGGTAATGCTGGACCATGCCTTGAATGCATAGTTAGGGGCTTGGAGGTTGCAACGCTTGTTTTCATGCAATACAAGGTTGTTGGCAACCAGTTTGTCAAACTCCCAATTAAAACTGTTGACACAGGTTATGGCATAGAGCGCTACGCTTGGCTTTCGCAAGGAGTTCCCAGCGCCTTCCATGCAATTTACGGTGAAATTCTCGACAAGATCTTTGAAATGGCTGGAATAACCCATGTGGACATGGATTTGTTGGCAAGCGTTGCAAAAGTTTCGGCCCTTGTAAGTTTGGAAAAGGCTGCCGGTTTAATGGAGGCGAGGCGTAAAATAGCCAAAATCTTAGGCGTTGAAGCTGACATGCTTGAAAAGGTTTTGTCGCCCATAGAAAACGCTTTTGCGGTTGCAGACCACACGAAATGTTTAAGCTTTATCCTCGCCGAGGGCGTTGTTCCATCAAATATTCAAGAGGGGTATCTGGCTAGACTGCTGTTTAGAAGAATCTACCGACTGTTGAGACTGCTGGGGATTACCAATAGGCTCTATGACATTTTTGACATGCAAATCCGCTGCTGGTCTCAGGATTATCCCCATCTTCGAGAAATGCAAGACGAAATAATGGAAATGCTCCATGTAGAAGAGGAGAAATTTAAGGAAACCATATCCAAGGGAAGCAGCCTCGTGAAACGCATAACCGAGGAGTTAAAGTCTAAGGACTTCAAAAAGGTTCCTGTTGAAACTCTAATAGAACTTTACGACTCGCATGGCCTCCCGCCAGAAATTGTTAAGGAAACAGCGGAGGCTGAAGGCTTAACAGTTGATGTTCCAGAAAACTTCTACAGCCTCGTCGCCGAAAAACACATGCAAACCCGAAAAGCCACAGAGGAAGCCGAACACGAAAAATGGATCGAAGACGAGGTGGCTGGTCTTCCAGCAACGGAGGAACTCTACTACAAGGACCAATACATGACAAGTTTTGAGGCAAAAGTTCTCAAAACCTTCAAGAACAAATATGTGGTTCTTGATAAAACATGCTTCTATCCGGAAGGTGGAGGGCAACCTGCTGACACAGGCTTTTTAATGTTTGATGGAAGAAAAGTTGAAGTTGTTGATGTGCAAAAAATCGGCAAGGTAATAGTTCACGAGATTAAAGGGGAAAGTCCCCCCTCGGAAGGAAGCGTTGTAAAGGGCTTTATAGACTGGGATAGACGGTACACTTTGATGAAAAGCCACACTGCAACCCATATCGTTAACGCTGCAGCACGGCGTGTTCTTGGACAGCACGTTTGGCAGTTCGGCACCCAAAAAGGCGTTGACAGTTCTAGGCTGGATATTTCCCATTATCGTCGCCTCACACGGGAAGAAATGCAAAAAATTGAGCTTTTAGCTAACGAGGCTGTTTTCCGCAACATTCCAGTGGAGATTTCATGGATGCCGCGAACTGAAGCCGAAAACCTTTACGGGTTTAGGCTTTACCAAGGCGGCGCTGTTCCCGGAAAAGAGATTCGAGTGGTCAAAATTGGAGACTGGGAAGTTGAAGCCTGTGCTGGAACCCATGTGCGGAACACTGGAGAAATAGGCTTCATCAAAATAATCCACTCGGAAAGGATTCAGGACGGTGTGGAGCGCCTCGAATACTCTGTTGGAATAAACGCCTTAAAAGCCGTTCAGCGAAACGAGGACCTCCTTTGGCGGGTTTCAGAAATTTTAAACTCGCCGTTAGAAAAATTGGACAAAACAGCCGAAAAAATAGTTAGGGATTTGAAAGAAGCGAACGCTGAAAGAAGAAGGTTGATAAAGGAAATAGCGAGGCTTGAAAGTCTCGGCATGAGTGAAAAAGCAGAAGCCGCCACTGTTCGTGAAGTTGGTGGTGTTAAGCTTATTTTACGAGATTTCGGAGAGGACGTTGAAGTTAACCGCATGGTGCAAACGGCAAACGAGTTAATAAAAAAAGATGACTTAATAGTCACCATTTTCTATGGAGCAGACGAGAACACTGCAAGAATAATGGTTATGGCTGGACAAAAGGCTGTTGAAAAAGGCGTAGACGCCAGCGAAATAGCCAAAGAAGCCTCGAAAATAATGGGTGGTGGGGGCGGAGGGAGAAAAAACTTTGCTCAAGGTGGAGGACCCTTAAAAGAAAAACTGCTGGAAGCCGTTAAAAAAGCTGAGGAGGTTCTGGAAAAGCAACTCGAACATAAATAAGTCTCGTCGAGTCGATAGTTTCTTTTTGGATTTGTTTTTCTCAGTTAAACTGACGTTTGAAAGGCTTGTTTCACAGCAAAAATTATATGAAAATAAAGTGTGAAACAGTTTCTCCAAAGTGGGGGAGCAGTTTGGACATTATTGTTTGTGTTAAGCATGTTCCAGAAACAGCTGAAGCGGAACTGAAGATAGATGCGACTGGTAAGGGCATAGAAAAATCTGGGTTAGTCTTTGACATAAACGAATGGGATGATTACGCCCTAGAGGAGGCTGTGCGGATCAAGGAAAAGTTCGGTGGAACCGTTACAGCCATAACGGTGGGTTCAGAGGATTCTGACAGCACGTTACGGAAATGTTTGGCACGAGGCGCAGACAAGGCTATACGGTTGACGGATCCGAAGTTTGCTGGTTCAGACGCTTATGCTACAGCTAAAATACTTTACAATGCCATTAAAAACATGCGCTTCGACATAATTTTAACTGGTGCGCAGGCTGGCGACGACGGAAGCGCCGTGGTAGGTCCAGTTTTGGCGGAGTTTCTCAAGATTCCCCATGCAACGATGGTTAAAAAAATCGAGTTTGCCGACGGTAAAGCAATAGTCAACCGTGAACTTGAAGGAGGTTTGGAGGAGCGGTTAGAAGTCAAGCTCCCAGCGCTCTTCACTATTCAAACTGGGATTAACGAGCCTCGTTACGTTTCAATCATGGGGATCCGCAAAGCAATGCAGAAAGAGATCAAAGTTATGGGACTTGCGGATATAGGCTTGGGCGAAAACGAAGTTGGCGAGGCGGGTTCATGGCTTACGATAGAGCGACTTTACGTTCCACCCGTTGAGAAACAAGCCGAATTTCTAACAGGAAGCCCAGACGAGATAGCATCTAAAATTGTGGAGATTTTGAAGTCTAAGGGGCTGATATAGCATGGCTGAAATATTTGTGCTAGCCGAGCACAGGCAAGGACAGTTGAGGGACATAACCTTTGAAATGTTAACCAAGGCAAGAGAAATAGCCGAAAAAACAAACGCCGGTTTAACAACGGTTCTGTTGGGCAAAAACGTTAGAGAACTTGCAAAAACATTGGCAGAGTATTCGCCAAAGGTTTTACTTGTAGAGGACGGTAAGCTTGAAAACTTTAACTCTGAAGCATATCAGAAAGTCCTTTCGCACTTAATCACACAGCGTAAACCCGTTCTAACGATTATTGGACACACTTCCTACGGTGTTGAGCTTGCTCCAAGATTGGCAGCTGCCTTAAACGTTCCGTTGGCAACCGACTGCATAGACTTTGGCTTTGAGGGCGAAGCGTTCACTGTCACGAGGCAGATGTATGGTGGAAAGGTGAATGCGAAGGCTGTTCTCCGCAAGTCTGAAAGCTACATGGTTACTGTGCGCCAAGCCGCCTTCCAAGCCCAAAAACCCTCAGTCCCAATAAACGGTCAAATAGAGGAAATTCCATCGCCACTAACCGAGGAAATAACAAGCAAGCGTTTCTTAGAATATGTTTTGCCGCCGCCCGGAGGCGTGGACATAACAGCCGCCGATGTTCTAGTCGGCATCGGAAGAGGCATAAAGGACCAAAGCAACATACCGATGGTGGAGGAACTGGCAAAGTCTCTTGGCGGAGTTTTGGCGTGCTCCCGTCCCATCGTGGATAAGGGTTGGCTTCCAAGCGACAGGCAAGTGGGCACTTCCGGCAAAACCGTTAAACCAAAACTTTACTTGGCGCTGGGAATAAGCGGAGCGTTCCAACATGTTCTTGGAATGAAAAACTCAGATCTAATAATAGCAGTGAACAAAGACCCGAAGGCTCCAATATTTAGCTTCTCAGACTACGGTGTGGTGGAGGATCTCTTCAAAATCGTGCCTGTCCTGAAAAACAAGATTAACGAGTTAAAAGCTCAAAAATCCTCATAACTATCTTGGTGGGTTTTATGCAGTTCAAGTTGACAGAGGAGCAGATGGAGATAAAACGGGCTGCCCGTGAGTTTGCGGAAAAAGAGTTCACGCCAGAACTTGCCTTGGAATATGACCGTAAAGAGGAGTTCCCCTTTGAACTCTACAGAAAAGCCGCGAAACTAGGCTTCACGAGCATGCGTATACCCGAAGAATATGGCGGGCAAGGTTACGGTGTTCTAGAGGAATGCCTCGTAGTCGAGGAGTTCTGCCGCGTTGATCCCGGGCTAGGAGTAGCTGTTTCCCTTGGAAACTTGATGGTTCCAGATGTCCTACTTAAGCACGGCAGTGAAAAACAGAGAGAAAAGTATATCCCGCCATTGGCGAAGGGTGAAAAAATCGCTGCGGCGGCTTTCACGGAACCCGAGCATGGAAGCGACATAACAAAACTTGACACAACAGCTGTGAAGGTTGGAAACGAGTGGGTCATAAACGGCTCTAAACAGTTTATAACAAACGCTCCAATAGCCGACACTTTCATAATTTTGTGTCAAACAGACCCAAATGCTACGCCGCCTCATCGAGGGCAAAGTCTCTTCCTTGCGGAGAAAGGCATGCCGGGGTTAGAGGCAACGAAGCTTCAGGGCAAGATGGGAATAAGACCATGTGTTACGGGTTCCCTAGCGCTGAGCGACCTCCATGTTCCAGAAGAGAACCTTGTCGGCGAGCTTAACAAGGGCTTCTATTACGCTCTCGAGCTTTTTGACGGAACACGAATAACCGTTGCAGCTCAAGCCGTCGGCATAGCCCAAGGAGCCTTCGAAAAGGCGCTGGCTTACGCCAAAACCCGAAAACAGTTCGGACAACCCATAATCAACTTTCAGGGAATATCCTTCAAACTGGCTGAAATGGCGATGAAAATTGAAGCCGCCCGCCTACTAACATATAAAGCAGCTTGGATATATGACCATGAAAAGCCTAGCCCCGCCGCTACCTCAATGGCGAAGGCCTATGCAAGTCGCGTTGCCATGGAGGTGACCGACGAGGCTATACAGATTTTCGGCGGATACGGGTACTTGGCTGACTACCATGTGGAACGTTTCCACCGATGTGCAAAAATAACCGAAATATATGAGGGAACAAGCGAAATCCAAAAGCTGACGATAGTGAATTTCCTACAAAAGCAGTCATAATTCTTTCTCCCTATTTTTAAGCGGGAGCTTCAATTTTACGTTTTCACTGAAAAGTTTTATACATTTTGAATAGCCATAAGTCTGATTCTGGAGGAATGTTGTTTGACAGAGAAATTGAAAAAGGCAACTGTCATTGGTTCTGGAGCCATGGGACATGGCATAACACAGCTTTTGGCGACAAGCGGTTTTGAGGTAACCATGGTGGACATCAGCGACGAGCTTCTCCAAAAAGCTATGGAGAAAATCAAGTGGAGCCTTGGCAAGTTTGTGGAGAAGAGGCGCATAAGGCAAGAAGATGCAGACGCTGCGCTTGCAAGGATAAAAACAACAACAAGCTATGAGGAAGCCGCCAAGGACATAGACATAGCCATTGAAGCTGTCCCCGAAAACCTTGAACTTAAAAAGAAGGTTTTCGCCAAACTCGACAGCATAGCACCGCCCCACGCGATACTAGCATCTAACACTTCAACATTAAGCATAACCGAAATGGGAAACGCCACAAACAGACCCGACAAAGTGGCTGGAATGCACTTTTTCAATCCACCGCAGTTAATGGCGCTGGTGGAGGTGATCAAAGGCGAAAAAACTAGTCAAGAAACAGTAGACACTCTTGTGGAATTGGCCAAAAAGCTTGGAAAAACCCCTGTGGTCGTAAAGAAGGATGTGCGGGGCTTCATAGTGAACCGTGTTCTAGGCGCGGTTTTCAACGAAGCTTTCTGGGCTTACCATCGCGGGGAAGCGTCAAAAGAGGGGATAGACGCCTCAGTTAAATATGGCGGAGGCTTTCCCATGGGCTGGTTTGAGCTAGCAGACTTCGTGGGGTTGGATATTGCCTACGAGGTTGGAAAAATTCTTTACGAGGCTTACGGCGAACGTTTCAAACCATGTGCAGAAGTAATAGAACCGCTGGTCAAGGCGGGAAAACTTGGACAAAAAACGGGGATGGGCTTCTACGACTGGACTAAGGGACGTCCAAGAATCCCCTTCAACCTTATGGAAGAATACGACGTAGAAAGGTCTTGGGCTGTAGCCGTGAACGAGGCTGCATGGTTAATACATGAAGACGCAGCAGCCCCGGTGGACATAGACACTGGAATGAAGCTTGGCACATACTGGCCATCTGGCCCATGCGAATACGCGGACAGAACAGGCATAGACGTGATCGTCAAAAAGTTGAAGGAGCTTCACGCCAAATACAATATGGAGATGTATAGGCCATGCCCGTTGTTGGAGGAGTACGTCAGCAAGGGTTGGCTTGGAAAAAAGAGTGGAAGGGGGTTCTACTAAATGAAGTTTGAACTAACCGAAGAACAGGTGGGAATTAAAAACGCTGTCAGAGAGTTCTGCGAAAAAGAGTTTAAACCCGAACTCGCCTTGGAACTGGACCGCAAAGAAGAATTTCCATTAGAACTTTACCGAAAGGCTGCAAAGCTTGGATTTACAAGCATGTTCTTCCCTCAGGAGTATGGTGGGCAAGGTTACGGGCTTCTCGAAACATGCCTTGTAATAGAGGAAATGTGTAGGGCAGACTCGTCTCTTGGTGTGGCAATTTCAAGTGGAAACTTTGGCAGCGAACTTATCCTCGCTTATGGCAGTAAAGAACAGAAGGAGAAGTATTTACCTCCAATTTGCAAAGGCGACTATATTTCTGCAGCCGCCTTCACGGAACCAAACGTGAGTGGAAGCGACATAACCCGCATGGAGACAACAGCCACAAAATATGGGAATGAATGGTGGATAAACGGAACAAAAACGTTCATAACAAACGCCACAATAGCCGACTTCATAATTGTTTTAACGCAGACAGACACGAAAGTTAGACCCACCTATAGGGGCGAAACGTTGTTTGTGGTTGACAAGGGCACACCTGGGCTTGAAACAACAAAGCTTCACAACAAAATGGGTATAAGGTGCTCTGTAACCGGTGAAGTGCGATTTGACAACGTTAAAGTCACAGACTGGCATATTGTAGGCGAGCTTAACAGAGGCTTCTACCATTCCATGGAGTTCTTCGACAAAACAAGGGTTGGCGTGGCGGCCCAAGCCGTCGGCATGGCTCAAGGCGCATGGGAAATAGCCTTCAAATACGCAAAACAGCGGGAAGCCTTTGGACAGCCCATAATACAGCATGAAGCCATAGGCTGCACTTTGGCTGAACTAGCCACAAAAATAGAGGCGGCGAGGCTTTTGACCTACAAGGCTGCTTGGCTAATAGACGTTGGAAAGATGGATCCTATGGCAACGGCTATGGCTAAACAGTTTGCAAGCCGTGTGGCAATGGAAGCCACAGACTTCGCCATTCAAACACTTGGCGGATACGGCTATTTGGGCGAGTACCGCGTTGAAAGATACCACAGAGATGCAAAAATAACCGAAATATACGAAGGAACAAGCGAGATCCAGAAGTTAACGGTGCTCAAGTATCTCCTAAGAAAGTTCTGAAAGTCTCCAAAGAGTAATATAGGGTTTGACCAAAAACATGGTTCGGTGAAAATATTATGAGTAAAGCGTATGAAACCTTGAAAGTGGAAAGAGAGGACAGTATTCTGTGGCTGATCCTCAACCGTCCTCATAGGCTCAACGCATTTAACGACGTGTTAATGGAAGAGCTTGCAGACGCCTTGGACACCGCTGAGAAAGACCCCTCTGTAAGGTGTGTGGTGATAACAGGTGAAGGAGATAGAGCCTTCAGCGCCGGCGCCGACGTAACCATGTTTCCAAAGGCTACACCAGTCAAAGCTGAGGAATTCTCTAGGCTTGGGCAGAAGGTTTTCAGCAAGATAGAGGAAATGTCAAAGCCCGTCATAGCCGCCATAAACGGCTTCGCCTTGGGAGGAGGCCTAGAACTTGCGTTGGCATGCGACTTCAGAATAGCTGCAGAACACGCAGAACTTGGCAGCCCCGAAATAAACTTGGGCCTCATACCAGGATGGGGTGGAACCCAGAGGCTTGTTAGGATTGTTGGTTTGGCAAAGGCCAAAGAGATGGTTATGCTGGGAACACGCCTTAAAGCTGAAGAAGCGCTTAAGATAGGCCTGGTCCACAAGGTTGTGCATTACGAAAAACTTAGGGATGAGGTTCGGGAACTCGCCAAAAAACTAAGCGAAGGCCCGCCGATAGCTCTAAAATATGCAAAATTCGCCTTAAACTTTGGAAGTCAAGTGCCCCTAGACGCTGGGCTGCGCATAGAGTCTGGGCTTATGGCATTAACATTCTCCACCGAAGATTTGAAAGAAGGCGTAGAGGCTTTCATGTCAAGACGAAAACCTGAATTTAAGGGGAAGTAAACCTCTGACACACCCTTCTTTCTTTCTAGTTCCTAACTGTTGAATGGAAGTGATGCGATGAGAAAAGTTGCAGTCATAGGTGTTGGAAGCTCAAAATTCGGCGTTAGAAACGACGTGAACGTGGCAGAGTTGGCATTCGAAGCCTTTAAACCATCAGTCGAAGACGCTGGAATAACACCGAAGGACATAGAGTTTGTAGCCGTAGGCTCCACTGGAGCAGGAGCATGGTACGAGGAACTTCTTCCCGCCGTGGTTTCAGCTGAATATTGTGGTTTAACGGGCGCTGGACTTGTGCGCTGCGAAGCTGCCTGCGCTAGTGGAAGCGCCGCCTTTACAACGGCTTACTGGGCTGTGGCAAGTGGACAAGCGGAAATTGCCCTAGCTTTGGGGGTTGAAAAGATGAGGGAGATTGACACGCCAACCATGATGGAATGGATTGGAAGGGCTGGCTACTACTTGTGGGAGTTTCACAATTTCGGCGTTACTTTCCCCGCTTATTACGCCCTATATGCAACGGCTCACATGGCAAAATTCGGAACAACGGAGGAGGATTTGGCTTTAGTGGCTGTTAAAAACCACAAGTACGCTTCAATGAACCCAATAGCCCACCTTCAGAACAGGATAACCGTTGACGATGTTTTGTCTTCAATGGTTATTGCCGCGCCCTTGAAGCTTTTTGACTGCTGTCCAGTAACCGACGGTGCAGCCTCCATAATTCTGGCATCAGAAGAGAAAGTGAAGGAGCTTAAAATTGACACGCCTGTATGGGTTGCAGGGATAGGTTATGCTTCTGGAACGGCAAATTTGAGCAAAAGACTTGACTACGTGGGGCTGGAAGCGACAGTTTCAGCTTCCCAAATGGCTTATAAAATGGCTAAAATTTCGCCAGACCAGCTTGACGTGGCAGTGGTTCACGACTGCTTTACAATTGCCGAAATAATGGCGTATGAAGACCTTGGATTCTGCAAGAAGGGCGAAGGCGCCAAACTAATCCGAGAGGGACAAACCGAGATAGGTGGAAAAATTCCAGTGAACGTTGACGGCGGTTTGAAAGCGAAAGGCCACCCCATAGGCGCAACAGGCTGCTCCATGATATATGAGTTGACAAAACAGTTGAGGGAGGAAGCCGTTGAAAAAGGGCGGCAGGCACCTATGAAAAATTATATAGCGCTAGCTCATAACGTCGGCGGAACAGGCCACTATTGTTATGTGACGATTTTGAGGAGGTAGCCATATGGCAGCCATGCCTTCCCTAAAATCGAGGGAAATAAAAATAGTGCAAGACATACCCATAAGCAAGACCTTGCCATTCTGGGAAGGCCTCAAACAAGGAAAAGTTTTAGCTACAAAATGTAAAAAGTGCGGGAAACTGTATTTTCCGCCAGTTGCAGACTGCTCGCAATGTTTAGCTTCTGACATGGAGTGGGTTGAACTCAGCGGCGAGGCAACTATTGAAACCTTCACGCATGTTGTTGTTAGACCAACAACCTTCCAGCATGAGAAGCCTTACACTGTGGCTATTGGTAGACTGAAGGAGGGCGTGCGGGTGCTCGCATGGTTAACGGGCTTTAAACTTTCAGAGGTCAAGGTGGGCATGAAGGCCAAGCTTGTGGCAAAAATAACTCCAGAAGGAAACCTAACCTATGAATTCACACGGCTAGAATAGCCGAGAACACCGTGCGTTTTCACTCATGGAAAGTATTATTACCGTCCAACCGTGTTTACTAATTAGTAGGGTTTATTATGCCATCTAAAAAGAGAAAGAAAATTGAGGAGGAAGGAGAAAAGCCCGCGGAAAAACCATGGTACAAGTTTTATCTCCCCGGTGTCAGAAAACACATAGACTATCCAGAAGTGCCCCTTCACGAGTTTTTAAGAACCTCAGCACAGAAGTATCCAGACAAAACGGCTTTAATTTACTTTGATGGAAGAATGACTTATAAGGAGCTGGATGTTCTCACAGACAAATTTGCAACAGCCTTAGCGGATCTTGGAGTTAAGAAGGGAGACAGAGTTGCCATATTTTTGCCAAACACTCCTCTGTTTGTGATCTCCTATTACGGTATATTAAAGGCTGGCGCTGTTGTCACAGCTATAAGTCCCCTTTACAAAGAGCGGGAGGTTGAACACCAGCTAAACGACTCGGAAGCTGAAACCATAGTTGTGCTTGACCTGCTGTACCCGATTGTTGAGAAGGTTTGGGAAAAAACAAAACTTCGAAACGTTATTGTTGGAGGCTTAAAGGACTATATGCCGACTTTCAAGGCTGTTCTTGGATCTTTGCTTGGGAAGATTCCTTCACGTAGTGTGGAACGTAGGGCAAACGTTTACTTCTTTAAAGAATTGATTGCAAGGTATGGGGCTAACCCGCCAAAAGTTGAGATAAACCCGAGAGAGGATTTGGCTGCCCTACAGTACACTGGTGGAACCACTGGCATTTCTAAGGGGGCAATGTTAACTCACATGAACCTTGTTTCAAACGCCGTTATGTGTAAGGAGTGGCTGCAAGCCAACGAAGGCGAAGAAGTCGTTTTAACAGTGCTTCCACTATTCCACATTTACGGTATGACAACAAGCATGAACGCTCCAATACTGTTTGCCGGAACAATGGTTCTTTTACCAAGGTTCGACCCCTTAGCCGTTCTACAGGCTATCCAGAAATATAGGGTAACTGTCTTCTGCGGCGCACCCACAATGTATGCCATGCTGCTAGCTCATCCAGACCTCAAGAAATACAACCTAACTTCAGTAAAATTCTGTATATCCGGGGCAGCTCCTCTACCACCGGATATACAGAAAAGGTTCATGGAGGTTACGGGCGGCGTTTTGGTTGAGGGATATGGACTTACAGAATCTTCGCCTGTTACCCATGCCAATCCGCTTGACAAAACCATGAAAACGGTAAAGATAGGCTCTATCGGGATACCGTGGCCTGACACCGACGCAAAAATAGTTGACATAGAAACAGGTGAAAAAGAGCTTTCACCCGGCGAAATTGGCGAACTAATAGTTAAAGGGCCTCAAGTCATGAAGGGTTATTGGAAAATGCCTGAAGAAACAGCTGCAGTTCTTAGAAATGGCTGGCTTTACACGGGTGACATTGGAAAAATGGATGAGGATGGCTACTTCTACATAACGGACCGCAAGAAAGACCTCATAAAATATAAGGGTTACAGCGTCTATCCCAGAGAACTTGAAGATGTTTTGTACGAGCATCCAGCCGTAAAGCTTTGCGGCGTTATCGGCAAGCCCGATCCAGTTGCAGGCGAAATTCCCAAGGCCTTCGTGGTTTTAAAGGAGGGCATGACAGCCACCGAAGAGGAGCTTATGAAATTTGTTAACGAGAGAGTTGCCCCGTACAAGGCGATTAGGGAGCTCGAAATTAGGAAGGAGCTGCCTTTAAGCGCCGTTGGCAAAGTTCTTCGAAGGGTTCTACGCGAAGAAGAGCTGAAAAAGATGGCGGCTAAAGCTTAACCTCAAGACCCCACTTTATTTTTGTTGTAGGCTAGACTGGCTCGTTTAGACGTTTTCCAGTTTTAGCTGTCCATTCACTAACCGGTATGGCGAACTGTTTTTCCACGGCGCTTCTGTGGAAGCTGTTGTAGGTGCAGAAGGGCACTATCCTACCATCTGGCGTGGCGTAGTGGATGACGCATTTTTGAACTCTGTCTAGGTCGAAGTTCCAGACGTCCATGAAGTGCATTATGCCTATCATGACGATTCTCCGCATGAATTTTCCAAGAGCCTCGTAGCTTCCCTTAGTTATAA
>Ga0209080_1000079_pt1 | contig 69904 bp, 68 predicted proteins | sample JNZ110809AmetaG_FD_184123 | JGI IMG/M metagenome (GOLD analysis project Ga0209080, IMG submission 184123) | Hot spring microbial communities from Jinze hot spring, China to study Microbial Dark Matter (Phase II) - JNZ 110809A (SPAdes) (version 3) ...
GAATTACTAGTGAGGTATTAAAATGAGGTTTCCGTTACTAAATCTGCTCGCGTGTCCAATGTGTAAGAATTTTCCGCTGAAACTCTACGTAATAGAGAAAAAGACTTCACAGAAAGAATACGCTGTTGCTAGGCCTTTCTGTGATTACTACTGTGGTAAGCATGAGAAGTTAGTTAGTTCTTTAGACGTCAGCAAGTTAGAGTGTGAGCTCTGTGTTAAGGAAGATATTGTGAGTGGAGTTCTCTTATGTGAGAAATGTAGTCGGTGGTACCCGATAATAAACGGGATTCCGTTTATGTATCCAGATAATAGGAGGTCACACCCAAGAGTCAAATCTAGGGAGGAAGAGTTCCTCAAAAAATACATGGATTTGCTCCCTAGCGAGATTCGCGAGAAAATTAAGTAGTTGAGTTGCTCAGCGTCTGAACCTCCTCCTGCCTCTCGTAGTCCTAGCAGAAAATTCAGCTACTCTCTCCTCACTAAGTATCTTTTCCTTCAATTCGTCAACAGCCTTCAACAATTCGTTGAGTGTGCTTTCGTCTAATTTATTCTGTCCTAAGAATTCCTTGCCAGAACTCGTCAGCCTGAGCTTCCTCAACGCCGGCTCCGTTTCTACTAGCCCTAGATAAAGAAGTAATCGAATATCTTCACTTAACTCTTTACTACTGGGTATTTGATCTACTAACACGAAAGAATACTTAAACTTAGCATTCTTTTCTTTGATTAACGCGTATATTAGGCTGTTTAAGCTCCTCTCAGATATTACCTGGAGGTGGTCTATTATAGTGAGGAGCTTCAGCTTGTCAGGGTCTTTTTTAACGGCGTCTAATGTTGCCACAGGTCTAGCGATTATTCTTAACTCCTTAGACGTCGTGCTTGAGGTTTGCTGAGGCTTTTGCGGCATCTTGTATGCCCCTAAATGAAGTTAATCTAGCACTAATAAATCAGATTAGACCCTTATTATATTATTATTGGGGGTCAGAAAATGAGTGAGATTAGAGAAATAAAGAGTACTAGATCTGAGATAGTCTTGAGTCTCCACAGTCACATAAGAGGTCTTGGGCTGGACTCTAACATGGAGCCCAAGCCCGTAGCGGGGGGCTTAGTAGGGCAGATTGAAGCGAGAAAAGCTGCTGGTGTGGTGGTTGATCTTATAAGACAGGGTAAGATGACTGGTAAGGGAATCTTATTTGTCGGTCCTCCGGGCACCGGGAAGACCGCGCTTGCTGTGGCTATAGCTAGGGAGCTAGGCGAGGACACCCCGTTCGTTGCTATAGACGGTGCCGAGATTTACTCTGCCGAGATAAAGAAGACTGAGGTACTCATGCGGGCTGTACGTAAAGCTATAGGTGTCAAGGTTAGGGAGCTCAGGAAAGTTTATGAGGGTGTAGTTAAGAATATAAAGATAGGATTCGTGAAGCATCCGTTTAACCCGTATGCCAGAATACCTGGTGAAGCTAGAATAACTCTTGAGACAAAAGATGACTCAATAACTATATCGGTAGGTGAGGAAATAACTAGTCAGTTAGTTCAGCTCAGGATCAAGAGAGGAGACCACATATGGATAGATGCAGAGACAGGCATAGTACACAAGGTAGGTCGCGTGAAGGGGGTTGAGGAAGCTAAGTACTATGATATAGACTCAACGCGTATTGAAGAAGAAATGCCTTCAGGACCTGTGAAGAGAGATAAAGAGATAGTGCGTGTATTCACGTTTAACGACCTCGACCTATATGTTGCCAGCCAGAGATTCTCTATAACTTCTTTATTCGGAGTTGAACTAGAGAAAGAAATCGATGAAGACGTGAGGAAATCAGTCAATTCTATGGTTAAGAAGTGGCTTGAGGAGGGTAAGGGAGAGATAGTGCCCGGCGTCCTCTTCATAGATGACGCACACCTTCTAGACCTCGAGGCATTCTCTTTCTTAACTAAGGTTTTAGAGTCTGAGTTCTCGCCGATACTGATACTAGCTACTAACAGAGGAGTTACTAGGATAAGAGGGACTGACATTGAAGCACCCCACGGCATACCTCTAGACTTACTAGACAGACTGCTGATAATTCCTGTGAAACCGTACACTAGAGAAGAAATAAAGCAGATAATACTTATAAGAGCAGAGGAAGAGGAAGTCCAGCTAAGTAAGGAGGGTCTTGAGCGCTTAGCAGATATAGGCGCCAATCATAGCCTCAGGTACGCTGTCCAGCTACTCAGACCTGCTTATATAATAGCCGAGCGCAGAAAACACCAAGAGATAACACCTGAAGACATAGAGGAGGCATCAAAACTCTTCATAGACACTAAGCAGAGTGTGAAGTTGATAAAACAGTTTGAAGAACAATTCATGAAGTAGCAGCCGTTTCTTCCTCATCCTCTAGGTAAGTTAACAAAACCGGGTTATCTATTTCTACCACCTCACCTTTCCCTGATTCCTCGCCCTCGCTCACAAGTAAAGTAATTATTAAGTAGCTACCGATCTTGGACGCCTTGACTTTCTTGACCTTCATTTTAGTGAAGTTATCTAATTCATATCCTCCTAAACTATTTCGTAATTCGTTAACGTCATACTCTCGTCTTAAGCGTCCGCGGATTTTCGCGGCTACGTACTTGTCATAGCCTGTAATAGAGACTAATACTAGAATTAGAGTAGCCGTCATCAAGAGCAGGTCTAACATTACTCCCCCAACAATACCTCTACCTGCTTAATTGATTTTTAAGATATCAACCTAATTCTTCTTTAAGGAAATAATGAAGGAGGCTGGTGAGGAATCCTTGCTTGGTTGGTGTTTCTGAAATGACAGAAGATTACGTAGTTATCGAGGAGGGTAAGGCGAGAATTAAGGTGCCAAACCCTCTCAAGTACTTAAGACCTGATATGGTGTATGAACCTGCATGGGCGCCAGTCTTCTATAACCCAGCCCAGACACTGAATAGAGACGTTTCAGTTCTTGTGTTAAGTGCTTTACTCAGAACACAGGATTTTGAGAGACCTGTTAGAGTGGCCGACCCATTTTCAGGCACTGGTGTAAGAGCAGTGAGATACGCTGTTGAAGTGCCCGGTGTTGATGAGGTTTACGCTAACGATTTAGACCCTAAAGCTTTTGAGTTGATCAAGGAAAATGTTCGCATGAATAAAGTTCAGGATAGGGTGAGAGTCTTTAGAGGAGATGCTAACGCCATCCTCTACATGCTGAAGTCTTTAGGGTATTCTTTCGTCTTCGTAGACATAGACCCTTACGGGACTCCAGCACCATACGTTGATGCAGGTGTCTGGACCACCAGAAATAGTGGTGTTTTAGCTATTACAGCAACAGATACAGCCCCCCTAAGCGGGTCTAGACATTTAGCAGGGTCTAGAAGATATGACGTCAAACTACTCCCTAGCGACGTCGGTATTGAGGTCGGGCTACGTGTTTTATTAGGTTTCATAGCTAGGAGAGGAGCTACACATGACAGAGCGATAACGCCGTTACTCTCCTTCTACTCAGGCCACTACTACAGGGTATTCGTGAAAGTTTCTAGAGGAGCTATTAAAGCTAACGAAGTTCTTTCTAACCAGATACATTACCTCATGATATGTGATAAGTGTGGATTCAGAACATTTACTGATAAAGTGAGGGAAGAAATATGCTCCTTTTGTGGAAGCCCCGCAAAACTTATAGGACCTTTATGGGGAGGAGAACTATCTAATAACTCATTCCTTAAAATTCTCAAGGACTTGTTAAGCGAGTTTAGCTACCTACAGACACGTAATAAGATAGCAAAGCTATTAGAACTCCTTGAAAACGAGATAACGGAATTACCTGCTTACAACCTCATCACCTTGGCTAAATTCTTAAAAACTAACATACCGCCAGTCAAGACTGTCCTGGATTGTTTGAGGAGGGCAGGATTCAAGGCTAGCAGAACTCACCTAGCACCACAATATATTAGAACGAATGCCGATCAAGAAGCCTTACTGAAATGTGTGTCTGGCTAAGTACTCAGCAGAAGAGTGTTTTAATAAGCGATAAAGGGAAGGCCCACTATACTGTAGCAAATTTGGAGGGCGTTAGTCCGGGCTATGGTGGTGTATGATGTGCGGGAATTAAGATATTGATGCGTGAATATACTCACGTCAAACTTGTAAATTCTTGGAGTAGGGTGTAGTTCACGTCAGGTCTGTACTGCTTTGAATTCTTGTCTATGATTAATTAGAGACCTTACTATCGTCGCTAATATCAGCAAATTCCTAGTTATTGCTAGCCACTGTGTTGGTGAGTCTATGGTCCATGGATTAAATCCTGTCTTTATTGGTATGATTCTCGATACTGCTGACCTGAGGGTTGAGTCTTCAAAGAATGCTACTATTAGAAAGAAGTTTGTTGTGTCTGCGACCACATATTTAAGCAGTTCTTTCTTGCCGAGCGTTAAGATAGCGATTGGCGAGATCATCAACATCATCTGAGGCGTGAATACGTAGTTTAGTGTTACTATAGACCCTACTGAAGCATAAGCCAGCGGGATCAGGTCTCTTGTTCCCTTGAGTGTCTGGATAGCTATTAGTGTTAGTGCTGTTAGCCCTGAGGCCATGAAGAAGTACTTGTGCAACGGGCTGAAAATATCCTGGACTAGTAGCGCGTAAACACAGTTCTCACAATACCAGCTCGCGTGATGATTTATGAAAGCGAAGAACCCCTCAACCGACACAACATACGTTAAGATGAAGGGTACTAGTCCTCCTACCAAGAAAGAAGTAAGGTATGATGCCAAGTTTCTTGCTGGTTGCTCATTTCTCACAACATTCTTCAGTAGGTGTGCAGTAAGGGGTATTAAGAGTCCTCCAGTCAGTATCTTACTAGCTACGGAAAGCCCTAGTAAGAATCCGGAAGCCTTGTAACTCTTTTTCAGAAAATAATATAGGGAACTTACTGCAAGACCAGCAGCTATCAAGTCCCAGTTGTAGGTAGTGTATAGTATTGTCGAGGGAAGAACTAGGAAGAGGATAGCCCTCCATGTGCCCAAACCACGTGAAGAAGCGATTTTCTTAATATAATATAGACATAAAGCCATGAAAGAAAATAGTATTAGTGACTGAAGCACGTAGTTTACAGACGAGGAAGTGCTGAAGAACTGGTCAGTAGTTACGGCTAGCTTGTCTGAAATAACAAAGGAAGTGCAAGTAGTTAAGAACCAGAAGAAGCCTACTACTGGCGGATACTCAAACCTGTAGTCTACGTAAGGGACAGGACACAAGCTGGTTCTACTTACTAAGTCTTCGAAAGACTTTGGTTTGAGCCAATATCTAACTATTTGCTCTTGATTATTGATTAATCCGGAAGAGAACCTGACTGAGAACACTCCATAAACTATATCACTATATTTTAACCCAGTCAAACCCAGGAAAGTCTGTGTAAATGGTGCGTGAAGCAAGAAAGAAATAACAAAGACAGCATAGAGAATAAGGAAAGGGTTCGCTAAGGGCCTGAGTCTCTTAGAGATGTGGAATAACAGAACAATAGCTAGAGACGCGAGAATCAACACAAACAAAATAAGGGACTCACTCAACCCTTACCCAACCTCGCGAGCCTACATAATAGATGGCGCTAGCAATTAATATTTTCAACATGCTCGAGGTTTAGCTGTTCAAGAGCTATTTACAAGCTTTCTAAAGAGTATACCGCATTACTTAATCGTGAAAATATGTTTATGAGCAATAGGTTCTAGAGAGCCTAAATGATTAAAGGTTTTCTTGACTATATAATTCGGTGAATTTAGTGCTTGAATTAAGTGATGTGCTGATATGTGCAGAGAGATTTGAGGGGCTGGTTGCGAGATTTTATAGTGAGCTGAGTAAGAAGGTTGAGGACGAGTTCTTAAGCACGGTTTTTAAATGGGTTTCCGTAGAAAGTCTTAATCACGCAGAGTTAATGTCGAGTATACTCAAATTCCTAAATCTGCATTATGTAGAAGTTGATTGTTCTGCAGTTGTCGGGGAGCCTTGGGTTACTGTTATGGAATTATTTGAGAAGATAGTGAAAACCGATAAGGCTGATTCAAGAGTTGTTAGCGAGTTATTAGCTGGCATGAAAATCTTGGAGAAGTTTGTCGGTGAGGAGACTTACGGAAAGTTACTTTATCCACTTATAAAGAAGCTAATCATTGAAGCAAGTGAAAAGTCGAGAGATTTGAGGAGGATAGAGATATTATCTACTATAGTAGATGAGCTCATAGAAGAGGAGAAGTATCATGAGAAGCTAGCTGACTTGATTAGCGACTTACTTAAAGAATAAGAGGGTTTTAGTGACAGGAGGCATTTCTCATTAAGGCTTCTTCTATTGCGTTTATTCTCGTGCTAGAAGCTTCTACTGGTTGCTCGTCACAGTACCTAATTATTTGATCTCTGTTCTTGAGTAGTACTCTTGTTAAATCCTCACTACCTTGTAGAGCAGCAAGGATCTCATAAATCCAGTTCTCGTTTGGGAATGAAACTATGAGGATTAAGTGTAGGTTGCTGAACTCGTTTACTAGCCTTATGTAAAGCTGAGGATTTATATCAATAATTTTTTCTGGTTCTTCTTCTATCGAACGTATAACGGCATTAATTGCTTGCGCAGTGCCTGGAAACTTGCTCGAGATAACGTGTGAGATTCTTCTTGAGATGCACGTGAGGAGCTCACTCATGTTACTACCCAAAAATTCTTCTCTAAGAACAGCATTACTTAAAAAGTCGTTCCTTAAGAAGTGATAGGGAGTAATTTTTAACTACATCTTTTAAAAATGCTTGGGTGGTGTTTTATTGCCGAGTAAAGTTGAGGATTACCCAAAGCACATAGCTCAAAACAGCGATAAAAGCTCTAAAATCAACTTCGAGGTTGTTCATATATGGACGTATAAGTATCTGTTGATGAGAATAACTGAGATTGGAGAAGAGCACGGTATCAGAGTGGAGTTTGTCAGCGAAGAGAATACATCCACTATCTGCCCACTATGTATAGTGAAGAACCAAGACCACAGAAGAGTATACAGAGGATTATTCAAGTGCTACAAGCACAGCAAAGTATTCAACGCAGACCTAGTTGGAGCATACAATATTCTATTCAAAACAAAAACCATACCCCCGAGCCCCACTCTACACGGGGTAGGGGTAACGCGCCTGAGACCGAGCGCAGAGCTAAACCCGGCGATAGCCGGGAATGTAGCTCCAAACCTCCCCGAAACCCTCGCCCTTCAGGGCGGGGAGGAGGTCAGAGTATTGGGAGATACTATCTAGGTAATTAGGGTTTTAAGTCTATTTAATTCGTCTATCAAGACATCTATGTCTTCCCTGCTATTGTAGATGTGGGTAGATACTCTGATTCCTGAGGCTCCTCTATAAGATACTACCACACCTCTCTTGCTGAGTTCCTCAACTAACTTGAGTTCTCTATTCTTGTTCAGTCCGGTCTTGACTAAAGTTATGCCCGACAATGCCTCTGGTCATCGCTGAGGCCGTAAATCGCGTAGCCCTCACTACTTAGCTTCTTGTGCAAGTACTTCTTAACACGCATTATGTGATTCTCGATATTCTCGATACCTAAATTATTTATGAGGTGTGTTGCTTCATACAAAGAAGCAATCAGCATGTAAGGTCTTCCACCACCGTTTCTCGGTAGATGGCTGTTCATAGTTTTCATGCTCTTTTATATCTAGCCTCCCGGCCATCTACTTCTCAACGGCTTCCTTCTTCCCCCGCCCCGCCTGCGGGAGTGTGTCTCCAGCGGTTGCCCGCGGTTCACCCGGCTCCCTGCAGTGAAGCAGGGTGCACCTAGAGTCCCTCTCACCAAGCTCATCGAGTTCATCCCTACATCAAGACCATCATCTACGTAAAGACTTATAAGCATGAGCACCGCTTCGTAATAGAGAAGTACGGCTTAGACAGGCACACAACATCAGCATACCTCATAACACTCAAATACCTCCAGAACGAAGACCACGAACAATCACAAAGCACATAAACAACACAAGAAAATAACAAAAAGAAAACAGCCCCTTTCTATTCTCGTTCAATCCGCTGGCAACATCCCTAAAATATGAGAGCAGTAGTTGGTCACGTCATCGTTAAGACATCATTATGTAGTTCCAGACAGTTATAGACCGGAAAGTCTATTAATCACCGTAAAGTACTTAGTAAACGAGTGTCTCTACTGATGACTTAAGCAAAATAAAATCTTACGCACGAGGGCCATCTTTTTGTTACGATTGTTTGTTTTCAAATGGGTAAAGCTTATAAGTTTTGAAAGCTCCTATATACACGGGTACTCAACTCTTGATAAAGAGGATTAAGTCAATACTTAGCGAACCACATATCTATCTGTCGATCATTTTAGCAACTCTAGTAATTGGTTCTGTATCTATCTCGTCATCCATTACTAGCACTGTCCACAGCGGTCTTGGCTTGTACGTTAACCTTAACCTTTATGAGATCGATACCGAGAATCACAGAGTTGTTGATATAACAGAAGTACTAGAAAGACAGAATATCTCCATGTATGTCGAGGTTAACGCCATTGCCCCGCCTCGCTTCGAGGGGGATGTGGTAACTCTACATTGGTCTTACTCTAGAGCCTCTAGAAAATTCTTTATTCCACTCAAGAACTGGATAGCAGTAGCTAGGGACTGGGTCTCAACAATCGAATCTAGGGGAGGTGATGTGAGAAATACATATTCCGGGTTAATCTTAAGAATTATAATATTTAATGAAGCTTCTCGTGAAGTCTTTTTCCAGTTCTACGACTCTATCTCCTATATCCCCTACGAGATAGCTAGTGGGAAGTCGTTAGCTATAACAATCCATGCGATAAGGAACTCCGCAAAGGCATCATATTTAGAAACAAGCTACGTCCAAAATCTAGTGAGAGTAGGTTTTCACGTAGTTGAGACCGATGCAAGTTACTCGCCCTATACCATCATTAGGGTTCCAGTCTTGAGAGTTACGCCAGAAAATCTCACTTCACAACTCCCTAGTAGTTACTTCAAGAACGTTAACGGTAAACTCTATGTTAAGACTCCGATCATGATAGTGCGCAACGACCTTAATGAAAACAACACTAGCGGCACTATAGGTATGAGTATAAATATTGGTGTGGGAACTGCTAGAACAGGTGTTTACCCAACCTTCACTGTAGGAGTAGACATATTTAGCAAGATAAACAACGGGATAGTGCCTTCTGTAACTTTATGGAAGGGCTCTGGATTCACGTGGGGCGGGACTTCATATTATTTCGGGTATAACCACATAGTTCCTCCTAACACTGCTCGATGGATTTGGGTCTGGGCTAGACCAGTATATACAGTATATAACACCTATAATTGTGGTCCATTCAATTGTGTTCCGTGGTATGATGAGGTTGAGGCCATTATTGCGGACATATTAACTGAGGGGTCTACGATTCTTGGAGGGAGTGAGAGTGGACTCCCTCACCAATCACTAATAAATATGTTATTTAACGGGACTACACTAAAGCGTCTCATTATTCCGGGCACTCACTTAAGTAATGGAGACCTAGAACCGGGCGAGTATGTCGCCTTAGAACAAATATTCAACTACTACGACACATGTGATGCCGACTTCGAAGTAGGTATACCGGTCGGGGCTATAACAGCTCTCGCGTGCGGCGCGCTCGGTACTCCTGTAGCAGGAGCTGCTTGCTCAGCATTCTTGTCAAGATTTGGAGTCTCATTATCAATGGAAGGGAGCTCAGCATTTGTTACAGGCAATCTAGTTAATCAAGGCGATATACCAGAAATTCCTAATGACCATAACGTTCTTGAGTTAATTGACGTAGCTTTTAGTAAATTTAGGTATAAGGTAGACCCACCGTGGTGGTGCTGGTGGTGTTCTCCGTGCTATTACAACGTGACAATCGGGATATACTTCAGTTGCAAGTAGTAAATGGTACTACAACTACCCTATTCATAGAAGTAATGAAATTTAGTGTGTTCTGTTCTTAACAAAAACTGACTCATATTTAATGCTTCTATATCTTTCGGAACTAATATTGCCAAGGTTTAGGATTAAGTTTAAGATATTATGAGCGTCTATGTTTGTTTTAATGATAGGTGTCTCACTCGCTATGAAGTTGCTGTTTTGAGTGCTTTGAAGGTTCTGCTTTCAGCAAGGATTCTGTGAATGGTGTGTAGAGCGCGTGTATTAAGAACTTTACGTGTCTAAAAGCCTCGTCCTTTAGGGAGGGGAGGAGGTTAGTTGCTCGGTCCGGTTGAGGGTGAGGTTGAATCAGCTCTAGTGAATACTTATATGCGCTTTCCTTAACTCAAAATACTTTGCTAGAACGTTAATCTCGTCTTCTCCTAAGAACTTGCTAAGCACTATCCTGATTACTATCCCGCTACCGTAAATCCCAGGGCTCCCCTCAAAGAAATACGTCAAGTCATTACCCTTCTTATGAATCATGTCATTAATATCCATAATTATTCTTTCAGCAACCCACTGAGTAGGAATCCCGGCAATCACTATCTCCTTCTTATCCCTAAAAATCTGCACAAACACCCCCATTACTACCAACCATACAATAAAACAAAACAGAAATTAATATAACTAAGAAGAAAAACTCAACCTACATCAAGAAACGCCCCTTAATACGAGCCACATAAAACTAACACCGCTAATTAATAAGGATAATACCCCCTATCACTAAAACATGTAGAGGAAGATAAAAATCAACACCCCCACCCCTCTGTTTCCACTGGAGAAAACAAATAACTTAGAAATTCTTTTTTACTAAAATTTATGATCTCTATATATAGATCATCATACAAAATTATCTATAAATATGCAGTGATAGTATTGAGTTCAAATAATTTCATCAACATATTTTATGCAATTTTTGTATGATGATCTCTTTATATAGAATAATTTTAAATTAATTTTATTCTAATTATTTTAGTAGTTTCCAGTGGAAACAGAGGGGTGGGGGTTTCTAGTTTTGTTATGGTGGTTGTGGGTTTAGGTATTTTTGCTTGAAGGCTTTCTCTAGGTCTATTGAGAGTAAGTTGGCTAGCGATGCTAGCCATGCTAGCACGTCTGCTATTTCTTCTTCTTGTGCTTTCTTGTTTTGGTTTAGTATTGATTCTGCTAGTTCGCCTATTTCTTCTATAAGCCACGTGAATGTTGCGTATAGACCTCTCTCGCGGTCTCTTTGTAAGTAATGCTTACTCATTAATTCTTGTATTTCTTTTAAGGTTATCTCTTGACGCATTTTCATCACTTTTCATGTGTTTTTCGTTTAAGGTTTATATTTAGTTTAGTATTATTTGTGTTGGTGTTGGGGGTGTCAAGCAAGAAAAAGAAGAGGACTTCCATGATGTCTGGTGCTGGGTTAGTTAGGTTCTTTGAGGAAGTTGAGGCTAAAGTAAGTATTTCTCCATACCAGTTAATCTTTATTGCTATATTATTTGCTGTGGCTGTGTTGGTGCTTGGTTACTTAGCACCAGTTCTTGTTCCTTAGAGGAATTGAGATCGTGTTTGAAAGTGGGAAAAAGTGGGATGGAAAGGAAACAGTGGGGTTACGCAGACTGCTCTCATATAAAATACTATAAAACTCCTCACCAATATCGTCATGAGTTGAGTGATGAGAAATGAGTAATACCTCCGAAAAAAGCGAGAGTCTCAACAAGAAGGTCTTTTACGGCAGAGTTAACTTAGAGAGCACTTATCTGGAATTCGAGGATATTAAGATAGTATTACACGAATACGGGGGTTTACTAAAGTACTCACGTGAGGGAAGGTCCCGCGTAGAGAAATACGTCGCGTACTCACCGGACACGTACCTCTTAATAAATCCTGTAGAGCCCGTCAACCTCCCCAAACCTCTAACAAACTTCATCTTACTAGAGTTTACTGAACCAGTTGTCATAGCACCCTCATCAACTGTGAAGACGTACTCTACATTCCCTATCGAGATAGGGGTTTTCATAATTAACGGGAAGAACTCAGAAATCTTAGATATCTTTAGTTTAACTAAGCAGAAGTACACGTTGTATGGGACGCCTAGAAGCGGTGTCGTGTGCAGGTACTGGCAGACTAGAGTCTCCACTGAATTACCTGAAACAGACTTACTTAGAGAGGGGGTTTTAAAACTCCAGATATCTAATAATTCTGAGTACTGGGTAACTATAAACAATCTAGTATTGAGCGTAAATGGCATGACAATATACTATGACGATAAACACGTCTCAACCTCAGCTCAAGTACTCGTCTTCTCGCAAGCACTTGCCGAGACTTCCTTCACGGACGAGCCCTTAAGAGAGGGGATGAGTAAATCTTTAACTATAAGAGGACAGAAGCGCCTACCAATAATTAAAGAGAGATTCGTTATGGAGTGGGGTCTGTGATGAGCTTAATAGATACTGTTATTTATGGTGACGTAACCCTACGAAATATCTTGGTATTCCTGATTTTAATGACTGTAACAGTTGTTTTAGCTAAGTTAATTACCATGGCTCTCAAGAGAGCACTCATAGATAAGATAAAGAGAAATTTGCTCGACATGATATTGAAAATCATCTACTACACTATAATAATCGTTGTCTTCATAGGCTCAACCCCACTACTAGGTATCAACTTGTCTGGACTTCTTCTAGCAGGAGGTATTACAGGAATAATAATAGGGTTCGCTCTCCAGAACGTAGTAGCTAACTTAGTCTCAGGCATCTTCCTAGCCATAGAAAGACCTGTGAGAATAGGTGACGGCATCTCACTAGGTAGCGTGACTGGAGTAGTTGAAGACGTGAATATCTTCTCCACCATAATAAGGACTTACGACGGGTTGTTCGTCAGAGTACCTAACTCAGCAGTCTTCACATCAAACATAACTAACTACACAGCACATGTTGCCAGGAGGTTTGAGTACGTCATAGGCATAAGTTACGGGAATGATGCGAAGAAAGCCATAGAAGTAATCAAGAAAGTAATTGAAGAACACCCACTAGCACTCAAGAGACCCGAACCTCAAGTCTTCGTTGATAACTTAGGCGAGAGTTCGGTCAACATAATAATTCGTGTGTGGGCGCCATCACAAGAATGGTACACGGTGAAAATGGACCTATTATGGGAAATAAAAAGAAAACTTGAAGAAAACGGCATAAGCATACCTTTCCCACAAAGAGTAGTCTGGTTTGCTAATAACCTTCGACTAGAAAATAAAAATACAGACAAGACATGAGCACGTTGCCCCGACCTTAAGAAGTCTCCTACTACCAACCATATCACGCATTCAGACCTTCTCCCCCATCCTGAAGAGCAGGGGGAAGTGAGTCTAAAGCTTTTATGAGAGATTCAGTCATTTCTTTAATTATTTTACTAGGTTCCTGAGCTTTCATGACGGCTGAAGCTACTAGAACACCCTGCGTTCCTAGTCTTATTGCTGCCTTAACGTCATCTCCTGTTGTTATGCCTGCTCCGGTAAGTATGAGAACCTCTTTATTTAATTCTCTAACCTTGTTAACAGTTCCTGTCACTACCTCAGGCTTAGCTTTAGAAACGGGTATTCCCGTACCTATTAGTTCAGGAGGCTCTATAGCAAGCATATGAGGACTTAAGACAGATATAGCTGCCGCTACTTCAGGAGTGTCAGCACATACTAGTGTCTCCAAGCCTAGCTTGCGAGCCTTACCCAAGATAAAGCTTATCTCATCTATCCTAAGTCTCTTCTCACTATGATTAATCATGATTCCAGCAGCCCCAGCTTCCTTAATCATCTCAGCTGTTACGTGCCCCGTATACGCACCCTCATCAACAGGATCTACGTGTTGGGCAAAAACGCTACTAAACGATACTGCACTAGCTATTCTTACTATCTCCGTAGCTGGCGGCAACAAAACAACCCTTACTAAACCGCTATATTCTCTAGCTACTGAGTCTGCTTCCTTAGCTATACTTAAGGCTCTCGACCCGTAGGAAGTCTTATAGCTCTTAAAGTTTATAGCTAAAACATACATTCACTCCACACCCATACTCCAGCGTCTTACCTTGCACCGAAGCTACCTACTTAATCCTCGCCTTCCTTCCCAGTCAAGAGCGACGTAGTTACTTTAGGCTTCTTTACCTCATATACCTTCTCCACAAAGAATCTGTCTTTAAGTTTCTCAAGTACTGAAGGTAGCGTAGTATACTCCATCTCTTCAGGACCCAGCCTGTGAGGCATGAAAGGTCCGTGTCTCCTCATGTAATCAGCTATCTGCTGCGCAATTCTGCGCGACTCATCAAACGCTACGTCATCGAATAAGTCAGCCGGACCTACTAACTTCCCGTTCTTGACTTGAAAACCGAGTGCTAAGACACGCGGTGGACCGTCAAATCTCGTGCACTTAGCGTGCCTCTGCGAGACAGGCATTAACGGGCCGTGATGAGAGCCTCTCATCCACCCAGCAACTAAGTGCGGGAATGCGAAAGGCTCTAGCACCTCACCAACTGCAGGGAAACCTGACTGAGCTCTAACTATGGCTACTGGGTCATCCTTACCGACGTACCTACCAGCCATTAAACTCAACCTCTCTACACTGACTACGGCAGCAATCTCGTTATCAGGCTTCCTGTAAACTCTCCTCACTATGAATCTGCCCGGAGTCCCTATGAGTGCCAAAATATCGTAAGATTCTTCAGGGGCTGAGAGTACTACTGCCTTATTCTCGAAAACATCAAAGATCTCGAATTTAAAACCTTCATGTATCTTAGGGTCAATAACCAAACCAGCAGTATTGAAGGGGTCGGCAAAAACCCTATATATGGGTAAGTTGAAGGCGCCCGGCTCTGTCTTATCAGCCATAAACACAACTATAGGTTCAGAAGGTCTCTCAACAAACTCCATCTCAGCAACTCCCGGTCCCAATCCCCTCACGTTACCCGAGAAAGCCTCGGAAAGTAAGTCTTGCCCAGCAGCGTACAGACCCAAATCTCTAGCAACGTTAGCAGCCTCCTTAAACGCGCTCCAAGCCAACTCATGTATTTCCGGCGCGTCAACTCCCCTCCTATGAGTCATTATGAGCTGGAGGTCATCACCGACATTAGTCACGTAGAAATCAATTATCAAACCCTTAAACTTAGCCTCCGCTAAAACTTTAGTCGCCACAGCAAGAGTCTCCGGATGAACTATATGGTGACCAGCGAGAGAACCTATGTCAGCCTTAATTACTGAAATAGTAGTCTTCTCTTGCGACATATCTAAACACCTCATATACTATACTCAAAACGAAGTTATAAGTTGTTGAGCCAAGAAACAATCCCCACCCATTTGCTATTCAGAATGTTGTGCAAATTCCGAGAGACCTCAATGAAGAGCTATTACAACTGAAAGCACACCCTAAAGGGCGAGGAGGAGGTTAGAGAGTCTCAACTCACTCTATAACTCATCGACCTAAACTCTACGCACCAAGCCTAAACAATGTAACTAATAAACTATCCGGTGTTTAGTAAGTAGTTAAGTAAGCACTTCACTGTACTCGACACCTGTCTTAAAAGTTTCTTGAACAGTCCTTAGAACAACAACGTCGGTCAGCAAATACGTTAAAGCAGTGCTCAAAGGTATTCTGCCTGACTTAACCCCCTCTACCAACGATTCTAGGTGTCTAGTAAACTCCACGTTAGTCAAGATATTAAATCTCTCCTGAATATACTTAAGTACTTCAATACCTGTCTTAGTAGGTATTAAGTATTGTCTCTTCTTTGAGAGTATTAGGTAGCCATGCCTTAAATTATTTTCTATAGCTTTAGCGTAGGTACTCGGCCTACCTATTCTGTGTTCTTTCATCATCTTTATGATGTCTGCTGACGTGGGTAGTGGGATTCTAGAAGCGCTGATCACTTCTATTTTAGTCGGGATGTATCTTACAATCCCAGCTAAGTCATCATAAGTTCGTACTGGGTAAATCTTAGTAAATCCTTCTTTGAGGATCTTGAGTGGAACCTCAAGCTCTACTTGCTTATCACCTAAGTATACTCTGACCTTGCCGTAGAGCATTGTAGAAGGTTTTAGTTGGCTAGCTATAAAACGCCTGAATATCATTTGATATACCCTCTTATGAAGGTAGGTTAGGTTACTCACGAGAACATCCTCTTCCTCAATGATATCAACAGGCTTAGTAGGTCTTATACACTCATGTGTTCCTTCAGCACCCCACGCCCTCGGAGTAAAAAGCTCTAAAACACCTGACTTCTCCACATACTCTCTAGCAATGCTTATCCCTAGACTAGAAACGTGTGTGCTATCAGTTCTGTGATAAGTTATGTAGCCGGACTCAAAAAGGTCTTGAGCCACCCTCATAGCGTGCGTTGGCGGGAGCCTCAATTCTCTGGCAGCATCAGCTAGTAGAGTGTCCGTAGTGTAAGGTGGCGGGGGGCTTACCTCCCTCTCGTAAGTCTCTATTACGTGAATAACCACGCCAGACCTGCTGACCTCCTCATGGAGCTTCACAGCTTCTTCACGATTATCTAGGAAGTAGTCTATTTTGAGGTTGTTAGGTAGATACGTTCTGAGTAGGTAGCCCCTGCTTCCCTCGTGTTCTAAGAACCTCTCAACAACCCACCTCAGAACAGGTGTCTGAACTCTTCCCCCACCCAACCACCTCTTACCGAGGTCTTCCTGAAGTATCCTGCTTAACTCGAAGCCTACTAATCTATCATCAACTCTCCTAACGATCTGAGCACTAACTTTGAGTAAGTCAATATTTCTAGGGTTCTCTAACGCTTTAAGAACAGCTTGTTTAGTGATTTCATGAAACTCTATCCTGTAGATCCTTGAATTTACAGAGCTCAACACCACGTGCAAATCATAAGCTATTTTCTCGCCTTCGTCGTCAGGGTCTGTAGCTATGTAGACCTCATCAACCTCCCTAGCTATTTTCTTAAGTGCTTCCAAGACCTTCCTACTATCTCTAAGTCTAATAGACCCGCACCTGGGACACTTCTGGAGCTCCTCAGTAAACTGATGCCCACAACTAGCACACCTCTTTATCGTAGTATATACTGGCGATACGTCAGAACCAGATAACAAGATGCCGTGCAACCCCTCATCATTGACTAAGTCTAGAACGTGACCCATGCTTGGCGCTATGGTAGCTAAGAAGATCTTGTCGTCGAAGGCTATAACAGTCTCGTAAGCTACGTAGCCCCCTATAAATCTCTTGCCAGGCGTGCCAAACATCCTAGCTATCGTCTTAGCTTTAGTAGGAGACTCGACCACGATCAACGCGGACCTAACCTTATCTAGGAGAAGCTCACCCCCAAGACCAGACCTGCTGAGTTGTTGCTTCTTAACAACTTCTGCTAAGTCAACATCACTTAACTTGACTGGTGTGTAGCTAGGTAACACATAACGCAGTTTCCTTTGGAAGATCTTGAGCAGGTCTTCGTCTTCGTAAAGAACTATAGACAAGCCTAAAGTCATGTGACCGCCGTAAAGCCTGCTACTACGTCCTGAAGCCTGGAGGTATGTCATGACATCAGGTATTAAAACAGTTACCTTCTCTTTCTCATCTCTTCTGATAACGAAAGAACTCAAGACTACCTTGCCGGAATTCTTGGAGAGAGCTTCGTCGATAGAGTCTCTTAATCTGTCTCTAGCTTTAAGCACTTCTACGCTTAAGTCTTTTAAGAAGCCTTCTAATTGTATGACGCCTCGTAAACCCTGAGTAAGCACTTTAAGAGCGCCGGGTCTTAGCGACAACACCTTGTTTATTAACTGCTTATCTTCTTCTCGCTGGACATACCCGTAAGAAGGTAACTCTTTAATCAACTTAATCAGAGTTAGTGGATTAAGTAGAGTTGAGTCTAGATCTAGCTTAAACTTAGGTATCCCGTAAAAAACAGTATTGTATACGTGGAGAGGCTCGTCAAGACCTCTAGTGAGTATACCATAATAACTAGAAACACCTACTAAGACATCAACTTTATTCTCTCTTAACTTGTCTATTGCTCTCCTACTACCAGCTATTAAAGCTCTCACACCAGAGTTGGTGAGGTGCGTAGCTACTTCTCTCGCTTTCTCTAGACCCATGTCTTTACTCACGAATAGTAAGGTTCCCCTATGTAGTTTCTTAATCAGCTCTTCCACTCTCACACTCGCTAAAGGCTCAACTACTTCTACAATATTTCTCAGATAATCAGTTATAGAACCTACCTCAAAACCTAGCAACTCACGCAAAACTTTTACTCTCTCTCCCCTACCTCTCCCGGTTGCGCTAGCTATTAGTACCTGACCTACATTCATGTAGTTAAGACTCTTACCAAGACTTAATTCTAACTCATCAATGTTCTTAAGTATCTCGTTGATTTTTTCTGAGTTTCCGCTATATTTGTAATAGAGTAGCTCTCTCTTAGCTGAGACAAGCTTCTGAACTATCTTGATAGACTCCTCGGAGACTCCCACCAAATTAAGCATGGTATTCAATAGAGATGAAGACTTAAGCAACGCGTCGAAGTCATCAATTACTGCTAGATAGTACCTGAAATTCTCAAATAACTTCTTGTTCCTGTGTAGGAACGTGTGTGTGATTACGTCGACTCTCTCCTCTGAAGAGACTCCGCTAGATTTAATCGCTTCAGAATCACGTATCTCAATACCTCCTGGATTGAGGTCCTTAAGAACTCTCAAGACTTGATTAGCTAAGTACTTAGTCGGTACTACGTATATTACGGGTCTACTCTTAGAAGCCGTATAGAGAGAGTAGACCTGAAGTAACGTGGACTTACCTACTCCTGTAGGAGCTATCAAAGCGAAAGACTCTCCTGACAAGATCCTTTTAGTCCAAGTCTTCTGAATACTCCACAAGACTTTCCCGCCAGTAACGGTAGAGAAAAACTCGGTGAACCTACTTAACTCCTCTCTCAAGAGCTCCATATGTATTGAGTCATGACCTGAATTGAGTCTCGAGAACATTAAAGACTTCATTAACGTTAACTCAGACATGACAGTACTTAACATCATTTAGCCTGTTAATATTCTTCATATCCTGAATAACCTTAAAAACATGGAGTCATAATAATTAGGTAGGGCAGAATTGAGAACCCTCAGTAGTGACGAGGTGAGGGCAGCAGACATAAACTCAGTCTTCTGGGGCGTTAGCACGAGACTTCTCATGGAGAACGCGGGAGCAAGTATTGCGAGAGTGATTAAAGATTTAACTAGTAGTAAGCCGTGCAGAGTAGCCGTAGTCGCTGGTAGCGGCGGCAAGGCAGGAGATTCTTTCGTGGCGGCAAGACACCTAGCAGGAGAAGATTATGAGGTGCACGTTTACTTAGTCTCAAAAATCATAAGGCATGAGGACGCTAAAGAGAACCTAGAGATACTTAAGAATCAACATAACGTCTTAATTCACGACTATAAGGCTGGCATGCTCCTAGACTATGACGTGGTAGTTGACGGGCTTTTAGGGATAGGCGTGAGGGGAGCACCTAAGGATATCTATGCTGACGCAATAAAAACAATAAATAACTCTAGGGGAATTAAAGTAGCTATAGACGTGCCCTCAGGACTTGACCCAGACACGGGAGAAGCACCTGGAGACGTTGTTAGAGCTGATGTTACGATCACTTTAGTAGCTCCTAAGCCGGGTCTTCTTAAAGCGCCTGACGTAGTCGGCAAGCTAGTAGTAGCGAACATAGGTTTGCCACCTAACGCGTTAAGAGCCGTGGGCCCGGGTGACGTGGAGGTCTGGTTTAAGAAGAAAGACTTGAGAGCTAAGAAGGGCGATGGAGGCAGGATCCTAGTCATCACAGGTTCTAAGGAGTTCGTAGGTGCCCCGTGGTTGACCGCCTTAGGTGCTTGGGTTGCCGGCGCTGACCTAGTTTACCTGGCAGCACCAGAGTATGTGCTTAAGTCTAGATTCTCGCCTGAGGTGATAGGTCTGCCTCTTGAGGGCGACTACCTAACTGAAGACTCTCTTAAAGACGTCATGGGGATAATGAAGAAGGCTGACGTAATAGTCTCAGGCCCTGGTTTAGGCGTTAGAGAAGAGACTAGGAGATTTGTTAAGGCCTTACTGACTACAGCACGCGAGATTAGAAAACCTATAGTCTTAGATGCTGACGCTCTAAAACTGGCCAGCAAAGAGGACCTCACCGGAGTTGAGGTCCTTATGACTCCGCACTTAGGTGAAGCAGCCATACTCATCGGGGTTGAACCTAGTCACCTAATCTCAGAGGACACTCTAGAGACTAGGATTAGTGTAGCTAAGGATATAGTAGAGCGCTATAGAGCAACCCTAATTCTGAAGGGCTATGTAGACGTAATAATGTCGCCTGACGGCAACTTCAAGATACGTACTGGCATAGGCCACCAAGACATGAGTTGTGGGGGGACAGGCGACGTGTTAACAGGTCTAGCAGCTACATCACTTGCGAGAGCTAAAGACCCGTTTAGAGCAGCGTCTATAGCTGCCTTTGTCAATGCCGTTGCTGGCGAGCTGGCTTATTTAATTGATGGCAAGTCTTCACCGATGAACATACTCAAATACATACCTCAGGTTCTTAAAGAGCCTCTAAAAACTGCCTTAAAAGTGAGGGAGTTGAGGAGTAGCTCAGATAATGTGAGGTGAGCTCGCGTGAGTAAGTATGTCTTCGTGACTGGCGGAGTTCTCTCGGGTCTAGGTAAGGGAGTTACAGCAGCTTCCATAGCTCTGCTTATTAAGTCTATGGGCTACTCAGTTACAGCGATTAAGATAGACCCCTACGTTAACGTGGACGCAGGTACTATGAATCCTTACATGCATGGTGAGGTTTTCGTGACTGAAGACGGGGGCGAGACAGACTTAGATATAGGGCATTACGAGAGATTCTTGGACATAAACCTGTCTAAAGACAATAACATCACTACCGGCAAGATATACAGTATAGTAATCGAGAAGGAGAGAAGAGGGGACTTCCTAGGTCAGACTGTCCAGATAATCCCTCACGTCACTGACGAAATAAAACGCCAGGTAGAGCTCGTTGCTAGGAAGTATAGTAGTGACGTAACTGTAGTGGAGATCGGGGGGACTGTAGGAGACATAGAGGGTCTTCCCTTCCTTGAGGCAGCGAGGCAGTTAAGGCTTGAGAGAGGTTCTGAGAATGTTCTCTTCACGCACGTAGTCTTAGTTCCTAGACTATCTACTTTAGGAGAGCTTAAGACAAAGCCTGCTCAGCATAGCATGCAGGAGCTACGTAGGATAGGTATTCAGCCCGACATACTAGTTGCTAGGTCTTCTATTCCCCTGACTGACGAGGCTCGAAGGAAGCTATCTCTATTCGGTAACTTACCACCTTCACATATATTCAGTAATCCTGACGTAGACGTAATTTATGAGGTTCCTTTGAGGCTTCACGCTCAGGGACTAACTAAGGTTTTGTCTGAGAAGCTAAAGCTTAACTACGTAGAGCCTGACTTAAGTCTTTGGGCAGAGTACGTAGAGAAGTTCAGAAACCCTAAACATAAGGTTAGGGTAGCTATGGTTGGTAAGTACACAAAGCTAACAGACAGCTACCTAAGTATTATTGAGGCACTAAAGCATTCAGGAGCCCTGCTCAGGACAAGACCTGAGTTTATTTGGGTTGAAGCTACAGACGTGGAGAAAGGAGTTCTCAATATTCGAGATATCGTGAGTTCGGTTGAAGGGGCAGTAATACTACCTGGATTTGGTGAGAGAGGGGTTGAAGGGAAGATCAACGCAATAAGAGTTCTTAGAGAGGCTGAAGTGCCTGTATTAGGGATATGTTTCGGACTTCAATTAATGGTTGTTGAATTTGCTAGGAATGTCCTTGGTCTGGCTAACGCACACACCACTGAAGTAGACCCTAATACGCCACACCCTGTAGTAGACTTACTTAGTTCCCAGAAAGGAAATATAGTCAAAGGCGGTACTATGAGGCTGGGCTCTACCGAAGTTAGGTTAGTTTCAGGCACGCTCGCTTGGAAGATTTACAACGGTTCAGAGACCGTGAGAGAGAGACACAGGCACAGATACCAAATAAACCCGGCTTACCTACGCGCGTTCGAGGAACACGGCTTCGTAGTGAGTGGGTTTAGTTCTGAAGGATTTCCTGAGATAATGGAGTTGAGAAATTATAGATTCTACTTTGGTGTTCAATACCACCCAGAATTTAAGAGCAGACCGTTAAGACCTTCACCTGTTTTCACAGCATTCATTAACGCGTTATTAACTTAACTGTCATCATAAGTGATCATATTGTTTTCGTGGTCTTAGCATTAGTCTTGCGTCCCCTACGCTACTCTCGTGTTTATTTAGTGTCTAAGAAGTCATGTCATGACCTCACTGTAAAGTCTATAAAGTGTTTAAACATAGTAGTGCTTATTTTTTCTGATAGGTTTTTATGTAGGGTCTAGCTCAATGAGTTTTAAGTCGATTGTGAGCATGAGTAGTGGTAAGTACTTGCTATTAGGTAATGAGGCGATAGCTCGAGGCGCTTTAGAGGGTGGTTTAGGGTTTGCCGCTGCTTACCCAGGCACTCCATCATCAGAGATTCTTGAGTCTCTAATCTCGGTGAAAGATATAGTCGGTATTTACGCTGAGTGGAGTGTGAACGAGAAAGTAGCTTTTGAGGCAGCTTACGGCGCTTCTTTAGCAGGTGTTAATGCGTTGACTGCTATGAAGCATGTGGGCATGAACGTTGCTGCAGATCCCCTAATGAGTTCTGCTTATACAGGTGTTGAGGGTGCTCTAGTGGTGGTTACGGCCGACGACCCTAGCATGCATAGTAGTCAGAACGAGCAAGACAACAGGTGGTATGGTGTTCACGCATACATACCTGTCTTCGAGCCTTTTGACGTCGATGAAGCAAAGAAAATGACTAAATATGCTTTCGAGTTTAGCAAGAAGTTTAAGCATCCAGTGATACTACGCACTACTACGAGAGTGAGTCATAGTAGGGGGGTTGTAGAGTTAGAACCTATACCAGAGGTAAGGGTTAAGGGGAAGTTTAATAAAGAAGATAGGTTTGTCGTCATGCCCGCTAACGCTAGGAAAAACAAGATTAAGCTACTCGAGAGATGGAACGCGATTTCCGAGGTCGTGAATGAGCTCCCGTTTAACAGGATTGAGGGTGACGGGAAAGCGCTGATCATAGCTTCAGGCAGTGCCTACGGTTACGTGAGGGAAGCACTCGATTACTTCAAGATTAAGGATAGAGTTAGAGTTCTCAAAATAGGAACTCCGGTGCCGTTACCTAAGAAGCTACTCATAGAAGCTGCTGAGGAAGTCGATAAGATACTAGTTGTTGAAGAGCTTGACCCACTAGTCGAGACGAGCGTTAAGTCAGTACTCTATGACTCAAGAATTGAAGCAGAAGTAACGGGTAAAGACTTAGTAGGTTATGAGTTCGAGTTAAATCACTTGAGGGTTAGGAGAGCTATAGCTAAATTCTTAGGTCTTGATTACTCAATACCTCAAGCACCTGGTCAGCCCATAATCAGCGTGCCAACTAGGATACCTACATTATGTCCGGGATGCCCGTACAGGCCGATATTCTTCGAGTTGAGGAGGCTGGTTAATCAAGAGAAAATACCTTATATTGCTTCGGGAGACATAGGGTGCTACTCGCTAGGATATAACCCGCCCTACAAAATGCAAGACGTAATGATTGAAATGGGAAGCAGTATAGGGGTTGGATACGGCCTCAGCATAACTACAGATGATAACGTGATAGCTATAATAGGTGACTCCACATTCTATCACGCAGGCTTACCGCCACTCATAAACGCAGTATGGCATAAGAAGCCGCTAACTATTATAGTATTAGATAATGAAGTAACCGCGATGACGGGTCACCAACCAGCCCCATCAAGTAAGGACGGTGGGGAAGCACACTACATACCTATAGAGAACGTGGTTTCAGGACTTGGTATTAGGTTTGTCGAAGTCATAGACCCTTACGACATCAAGACTGTCAGAGAGGTTGTTAAGAAGGCTCTGAATTACGTCAGGGAACATAAAGAGCCGGCAGTCATAGTTGCTAGAAGGAGGTGTGCGTTAGAAGTTGTTAGAGACCTTAGGAGAGCTGGTGTCGAGATAGTTCCCTACGTAGTCTTAGAAGATAAGTGTGTTGGTTGCGGTATATGTTATGATTGGTTTGTCTGTCCAGCAATAATGCCTGGGAGTGATAGAAAGGCGTGGATAGACCCAGAACTTTGTGTTGGTTGTGGTGCGTGTGCTCAGGTATGTCCTACGAAAGCTATAGTTCCCCTGAAAGAGTACAATAGAGAAGAGGTTGAGAAGTTCTGGAGGTGAGTATAGTGCTCAACATCCTTATCTCAGGAGTTGGTGGTCAGGGACTGCTAACCTTATCTAGGGTGTTAGGTCAGGCAGCACTCAATGAAGGTCTTAAAGTAATAATATCAGAGACTCATGGGATGAGTCAGAGAGGAGGTTCCGTAACAGTCTTCTTAAGGATAGGAGATTCTGTCATGGCTCCTCTGCCGCCTGAAGACGACATACGCCTACACATGTCAATGGAGCTTATTGAGGCTACCAGATATTCCTACCTCCATAACCCGAATACGGTATTAGTAGTTAACGATAAGATCATCAGACCCTCAGTACCTGGCGTGAAGGTTCCTTCAAAAGAAGAATTAATTAATGCTATAAAGAAAACAACCTCGCACTTCTACCTAGTTAGTGCTTCAGACACATCATTAAAACTTGGTAGTACCATAGGAGCTAACGTAGTCATGTTAGGGTTCGTGACTTACCTCTTAGAGAAAGCAGCAATAGTAACTAAAAACTCTGTATTAAATGAAGTACTTAAGCTAGGAGCTAGAGAAATCAACACTAGACTCTTTGAAGCAGGGTATCAGGAAGCCTTAACCAAAGTAGGTAAAGAGACTATAGAGTCGTTAAAAGCAAGCAAACACATCTAGCTTCACATCAAATCCCAATTCTCTAATCATTATTTTTCAGTGACATGAGCTTTTAATAACATGATGAACCTTGTAAGGTCTGATTAAATGATGTTGACCAGGCTTCTGAAAATAGATAATTTGTGTCTGACTTTCTTCTTACCCTAGTAAGTCATCAATTACTAGCGACCTCCTTAAAGGTCTTCAGTACTTCAGTGAATAGTTGATGCGGGAGAATCAAAGTTACGTATAAAGTACGTCCATTAAGAGTATTGGAAAGTGGTTGAGGGACGCACTTACAGGCTCTTCTAATAGACTTTATAGTGAATATTAGTACTTGATAGTAGTGTTCACGGCAGTGAGGGCTAATCTTCTTAGACTATGCAAGCTGAGAAAGTTTTATATGTGACCAAACAATTTGTATACCGCTATCTTAGCAATATCAGTGACTAGCAGTGTTACTATAGTAGTATAAGTCAGCGCTAATGCTATAACATGCGGGTATAGTGGAGGTATTATTATGCCTTTCCACACAAGTATTGTTGCGACTATGCTGTCAACTACTATAGTTAGCAACACGTACTTGCTTAGCTTCGAGCTCCAGAATGCCTTAGTTTCTCTAAAGTTCACTATGTTTAGAAGTCCTGAGATGAGGAGTACGTAGAACATGAAACTCTGTAGTTGTGGGTACGGTAGGTTAATGAGATTCGCTATAAATAACGCTATAAATAGCTCTACAAGTTTCACGACGCCGAGCAGAGTTGATATTGCTGTAAGCTTCCTAATATTCCACTTCTCCGGTCTCTTGCTTGGTCTCAGTACGTCAATACTTATGGATAAGGTTACAAAGTCGTAGAGAAAAAGCATTAATATCATGTGTGTTGGGGTTAATACCGGAAGTCCGAGAAGTAGCGTTGATATAGCCACAAAATACACTATGCTGAATGTCTTAACGATCTTGTTTATGGTCCAGACAACTATCTTCCTATAAGTCATTCTCCCAAGTCTTATAATGTCAGTAATCTCTCTTAGCCCCGGAGACGTGAGCACTACCGAAGCAACAGATTTTGCTACGTCAGTGGCCCCGCTCACAGCTATGCCTAGGTCTGCCTTCTTAAGTGCTGGTGTATCATTTACTCCGTCGCCTGTCATACCAACTATATGCCCTCTCTTCTGTAGAGTCTCTACAATATAGTATTTGTCCTCAGGCACTACTTCCGCGAACACTTCGGTCTCCTCAATATTACTGGCTAACTGTTCTTTTGGAACCTCTCTAACGCTAACGGCCTTCTCACCTATATTAACCTTGTTCGCTATAGCTTTAGCTATATGTATGTTATCTCCCGTAATCATTTTTGGAGTCACACCAAGGCTCCTTATAACATCTATAAACTGCTTGGAGTCTTCGCGGGGTCTGTCATATAATCCCAATAATCCAATAATCTCAACAGAGTTTTGCTGAGTCTCTACTGCTATGGCTAGTGGTCTAAGCCCCTCTCTACCGAGCTCTATGACGGTCTTTTCAAGGTTTTCTATATTGCTGTTAGTAGCTATCTGGAGGAGCGCCTGAGGCGCACCCTTAATAACCCTAATCCTTCGCTCATGAATCTGAGCAAGTGCTTCACTTCTCTTTGTTTCTGGCGTAAATGGCTTAAATTCTAGGATATTCGCTACACTTACGTCAATGTTCATCTCTTTAGCTTTCTCTCTAATAGCGTTATCTATAGGGTCTTTCGTCACTTCTTCAGATGCTAGTACCGCGTACAGCACCACATCTTCTTCGCTGTACCTACTATCTAATGGAATTACTTTATCTACTACTATTCTGTTCTCTGTTATCGTGCCTGTTTTATCTAAGCATATAATATCCATCATAGAGGCGGCCTCTACTGCTTCAAGCCTCCTAACAATTACACCGTTCTTTGCAAGCTCAACACTCCCTAAAGCGAGAGTTATGGTAGTCATGGCTGGCAAAGCTATAGGTATTGAGGCTAGCAACAACGTTAGAGCGAAGGGTAAGAGCTCTAAAATGTTAAGCCCTGCCAAAATGAGTTTAACTACGACTAAGATTATGAATAGAGAGTCTACTAAGAGAAGCCACTTAGTTATGCTGTTAGTTATCTCCTCTATTAAGAGTCTAGGCTTCGCTATCTGAACTAGCTCGACAGTTTTTCCAAAGCGCGTCTTCACACCAGTCGCAACAATCTTGATAATAGCCTCTCCCCTGACAACTGCAGTTCCAGCATAAATGTTATCGTTAACGCCTTTTCCTACAGGCATGGATTCCCCAGTCAATGCGGATTCATCAACAGTTACAGAACCCTCTAAAATAACACCGTCGGCAGGCACGACATCACCCATAGAGACCTTCACAACATCATCTGGAACAATATATTCAGCTGCAACGTTAACCCACTTACCATCTCTCAGAGCCTTCACAGTCACTTTTAATTTTGATCTAAGTACCTCAATAGCCTTACTAGCCCTATATCCGTGAATAACGCCTACAACAGCATTCACAAGAAGCAACGACACCATTATAGTGAAGTCTATATATTTCCCCAAAATAAAAGATATCGCAGCTGCCACTTCTATAGTGTAAGGCGTTAACCCCGTAAACTTCTTTAAGAAAGCCGCTATTACGCTCTCCTTCTTTTCAGGTACTTTATTAAGACCATAAACTTTCAGTCTCTCAGCAACATCCCTACTAGTTAAACCTACATACCTGCTCATTTAGTGCATCATCTGCCCTGTTAATTCGATAATTACTAAATTTATTTATACTTTATTAGATACAGCTTCGTTATCAATTAAGAAGCAAATACGGGGAATCTTTAATAGTGTTTGTGCTGCTCGGGCTTCTTTAGCTACTGACATGCCCTCATGAAGAGCTAGACCTGCTCGTTAGGAGTGTAAGTATTGATGCGGGGGGTGGGATTCGAACCCACGCAGGCCTACGCCATCGGGGCTCCCACCATGTTCGGACCTGAGCCCGACCCCTTTGACCTGGCTCGGGCACCCCCGCCAATAATGATATTTAATTTAGTGCTTTATAAGTTGGGTTCTGCCACACCTCATCTGACCTCCTCCCCGCCCTAAAGGGCGAAGAGCTACATTCTCGGTTCTCGCCGGGCACAGCTCTGCGCCCGGTAACTACGAATTCACGAGCACTAGATACCGAGTGCTTCTCTGAGTCTGTTCTTTACGGTCTCTGCAACTATTTTTCCGTCGATTCTGCCCCTAACCTTCTTCATTACTTCACCCATCACTATATTGAAAGCTTTCTCTCTCTTCGTTAACAAGGTTTCTTTAAGGTCTTCTATGACTTCATCCACTAGTTTTTCTAACTCGCTGACTCTTATTCCTGTATACTTCTTTATGAGTTCTTCTAGGCTGGCTTCCCCTCTCTTGAGTGAATATTCTCTTAACACTTCTGGTATTGCGTCCTTGCTCAAAATGTTCTCGCTCACCTTACTTAAGATAGTCTTCAAGACTTGCTCATCTATTATACTCACGTCAAGTCCTTCTGACTTAAGACTCTTTAAGTGTATCATTAGTGTCGTAGCTATTATGTGGGGCTGAACTTTATCACCTAGCTCCTCAACTAGGTTTAGGTACGTGTGGATTAGCGGGTCCCTGATTAGTTGTTCTGCAAGAGTTTTCGTTAGTTTATGATCTCTTATCAACCTCGCTAACAATTCTTCAGGTGTAGGTGGCTTAAGACGTTCAGCTTCTTCAAGTAATTCTTGGGTAACTGGGATAGGCTTAATATCTGTTTCTGGATACATCCTCATCGCTCCTGGCTGTGGCCTCATATACTTGGTGGTGCCGTCAGGGTTTGCAGCACGCGTTTCTTTAGGTATACCTACTAGAGCGTATCGGGCACGATCCACGACTGCTTTAAGAGCCCTCTCAGCAGAGTCTGCATCACTAATGACCAGGACGTACGCGTCCTTCTCTTTATCTAGCGAGAGAAGACTGAAGACCGCATCTCTTTCCTCTTCTGAAATTCCGTAAGACGGCAGCTCATCACTGTGTATTATTCCTCCTACACCACCCCAAGCTTTAGCGTAGTCAGAGAGTTCTGTGCCGAATCTTCTCCCAGGCATTAACTCCTTCTTTAATAATCCGCCAAAACCCTTCAGGGGAGTTGCATAAATCTTAAGACCCTTACTCAACGAAGAAGAAACTAGTTTACTCCTAGTGTTGGAGAAGACGTTAGTCACGTCAACTATCAAGTAAGTCAAGTCATTCTCGCAAACTCCCCTCTTAATTAACTCTTCTCTTATCTCAAGTAGCTTTAGTTGTCTGGAAACCTCGTATTCTATAACCTTAGGTATTAACTCGAGTTTTCCAACACCCTTTACTTCCGTCTTGACACCCCCTTCTACAGATATGTTGAGGTCTTGCCTTATAGTGCCTATCCCTCTCTTGACTTTACCGCTCAACCTCAGCAACAACCCTATCTTGAAAGCAACTCTCATAGCTTGCTCAGGATTCTTTATGTCAGGACCTGTCGCTATCTCGATGAGGGGTATTCCAAGCCTGTCTAAATTATACTTGACGTAACCCCTTCCCTCATCAACTTTCCTTGCGGCGTCTTCTTCAAGACATATAGTCTGTATCCTTATCAGTCCCTCCTCATCTATTAAGTAACCCCCCACAGCAACTATAGCTGTTCTCTGAAATCCCGTAGTGTTTGAGCCGTCAACGACTATTTTCCTCATGACTTCTATCTCGTCAACCGGAGTAGAGTTCAGGGCTTTAGCTATAGCTAGAGTTATTAAGACTGCTTCTCTATTTAGTTCGTGAGGAGGCTCTTCATCCAGTTCTACTAAGCACGCATGACCTTCAGGCACTTCATATATTATGCTTCTTCCCCTCATGATTTCATACTGAGCCGCAGGATCTACTTCTCCAACCTCACTCTTAGCAACTCTTAAGAACCTCCTTACTTCCCTTCTTGAGACCTCCTCACTAGCTAGCTCGGCAGGACATGAACAGAAAAGCTTCTCTCTAGTAGCTAGTTGCTGGTGTATCTCAATACCTACTCTCAGACCTACTGAAGAGTAATCAATACTCATGAGTCCACACCGGGAAGAGCGAGTCTTTATGTACTGGATTATACTCATACGCTAAATTCTTGTGGAAGAGTTCAACATATTCTCTCCTATCAAGGCCGGGGTAATTACCAAGCATCCAAGACAGCTTCACATAAGCGGTCTCGCTCAAGATATCGTGTCCGGGTATGGCACCAGCTTTAAGGAGCTTCCTGCCAGTACTGTAGACGTTCATGTTAACCCTACCGAATATAGTCTGCGTTGTTATGACTGTAAGCACCTCTTCCTCAGTAGCTCTAGCTATGCTGTCTACGCACACATTCCTTACATGCCCTAATCCAGTCCCCTCAATAACCACAGCCTTGTAACCCTTGTCAACGAAGAAATCAATAATGTCGCAATCCATGCCTGGGTAGAACTTCAGTAACGCCACCTTATCACTGAACTTACTCATGACCTGAAAGTCTTCTCTCTTGCTCCTAGCAATGAATCTTTGGTTGATTAACTTGAACTTCGCGCCCGGGAAGTCTATCCTAGCTAAGGGCATATCATTAACTGATTGAAACGCATCTCTCCTACTCGAATGCATCTTCCTAACCTTAACTCCCCTGTGAGCTAAGACGTAATCATCTGAGATGCTTCCGTGCATACACACTACCACCTCACCGAATGGTGCTTCCTTAAAGACCGCTAAAGAAGCTCTCATGTTGAGGGCCGAGTCTGAGCTAGGTCTATCACTACTCCTTTGAGAACCGACCAAAACAACCGGTATAGGAAGGTGCCTCAAAGCAAAAGCTAGTGCTGAGGCCGTGTAAGTCATTGTGTCGGTACCGTGAGCTATGAGAACCCCGTCAACACCTGACTCAATCAGCTTCCCCACCTCACTGCCTAGCTCAGTCCAGTACGCAGGAGTTAAGTCCTCACTAAATAGTCTGCTGTACTCTATCACAGCAAGCTCTGACGTGTAGTCAATAAACTCGGGAACTGCCTCAAGAAGCTCAGTAGCTGTTATTGCCGGCCTCACAGCCCCCGTCTCGTAATCAACTTTACTTACGATAGTTCCGCCAGTACTCAAGAAAGTAAGTTTAAGACTGCCACTACCTCTAACGACACTGCGGGAGAGTTCCTGCTCATGAAATCTCACAACACCTTTTCTCACAACTTCTACCTCAGCATCGCTTACGTCAACACCGACGTTATACCCATTATCTAGCTTAATCACTAAGATCTTGTCAGAACTAAACTCACTCTTAGGTAAGACTACACCCTCATAAACTAGAGAACCCTTCTTAATCCTTACTCTATCTCCTACGCTCACGTATGAAGCCAAGCCAACACCTCAATTAAAGAACTTTATAAAAGTAATTATTCCTTTAGCTAACACGAAATTAAGTAGAGACCTTCTCCTTTCTAGGCACTGAAGAAGGAGGCACTACAGTAGGTACTGGAAGTCCAGCTTCTTTCCTCTTCCTAATCCAGTACTCACGCCTGTTCCTCTGCTTCGGCGGGAGATTCCTCTTAGGTCTCTTCTCTATTTTAGGGGTTTGACTCCTGACTTTACCAGCCTTAGTCATCGAGCCGTGTGTGGGCATGTCCTCAACCCGCATTAAAATGCTCTCAGAGAATTATAAGCTTTTATATCGAGAGACATACCAACATTTAACAGGTTAGTTATCTTAGCAGTCGCGATACTACTGTCAAGAACTCTTAAGAGTTTTATACGATGTCAAGAGGAAATCAGGTGACTTAATGACTGCTAGAATAGACAGAAGTAATGATTTAGTGTTATATTTGTTGCAGTATCTCGTGACGCGTGCGTAAGAAGAGGAGAAATAAGTGAAGCGACAATTAGCAAAGCGTGTCTAGAGGGTTGACAACTGTTTCGGTGCGTTGGGTTTATAATGGTTTTGTAGGGTTTTATGTTGGTGTTTGGGTGAGTCTGGGTGGCGAGGGGGCGGTGCCCCGAGCCACCCAGGGACCAAGCTAAGATGTGAGTCCCGTGCCGTCGGGCTTGAAGAGTGCTTATGACCCCCGCGTAAAGTAGCTAGCAACCAAGATGAACCGCGGCAAGATGCACAACCCATCCTAGAAAGCCTACAAAACCTAGGACAGGAAACGGTTAATTCTTGACGGTAGTATTGAGGAGGCCGGTGCTTATTTTACGTCTTGGGCGCTGAACACCGCGTTTAGTTCTCATATATAAATTTTCGCAAGTTATTTTTATTTGGTGCTAGTGGTGAGGGTAGTAGCTCTTGATACGTTTATTGGGTCTTTAATAGCTGACGCTGAAGGTAATATAGTCGTGAAACGCTTAGTTAGTAAGACTAACGTGAATGAGTTAGCTGAGCGTGTTTTGAGACTAGATAGCGGTGAGGCGACTGAAGAGTTTGTTAGTAGTATTGAGGAGTTGGTTAGGATGTATGGTGATGATATTGAGGTAGTAGTTCCTGATGAAGATCATGCTAGAGTAGTCTCTTCACTAAAGCTGAAAGCGCTTGTAGAGCCAGATAATAGCGTTCTCCGCAGGCTACGCGATTCTTTAGTCTCGACGGTAATTAGTGAAGGTATTGTGAGGTCTGAGGATGAGTGGGTATCGTTTCTAAATCAGGTGATGCTTCAGGTCACGAGGATTAAACTCAGGAGCTTTGCTGCTAAGAGAGACTTACTAGCTATTCAGGCTATTAGGTCTATAGACGACATAGACAAGACTATAAACTTGTTCGCGTCTAGGATGCGTGAGTGGTACAGCGTTCACTTCCCTGAGCTAGACGACTTAATAGAAGATCACAAAATGTATGCTACGGTAGTTTACGAGTTCGGTAGTAGGGAAGAGATGTCTCTTGAGAAGCTGAGGAAGTTAGGTTTTAGCGAGAGTAGAGCCGCTAAAATCTATGAGGCCTCGAAAAAGAGTATGGGTGCTGACTTATCAGAAGTAGATGTTGAGAGGATAAGAGATTTCGTAGGCACTATATTGAACTTATATGAATTGAGAGATAAGCTTTCAGAATACTTGAGTCAGGTCATGAAGGAGGTAGCCCCGAACATAACGGAGCTCGTGGGACCCACCTTAGGAGCTAGACTATTATCACTCGCAGGGAGTCTTGAAGACTTAGCTAAGATGCCTGCAAGCACTATACAAGTCTTGGGAGCTGAGAAAGCGCTATTTAGAGCTTTAAGAACTGGTGGGAGACCTCCGAAACATGGTGTGTTGTTCCAGCATCCCGAAATACACACAGCGCCTAAGTGGCAGAGGGGTAAGATCGCGAGAGCCGTCGCTACTAAGCTAGCTATAGCGGCTAAGGCCGACTACTTTACTGGTAGGTTTATAGCGGATAAGCTTAAGAAAGACCTGCAAGAGAGGATTGCGGAAATTAAGGAGCTGTACGCTAAGCCGCCTGCTAAGCCAGTACCTGAGAAAGTTAAAGGGCCTGAAAGACCTCCGTTTAGGAAGGGTAAAAGAGGGAGAGGCGGGAGGTGATGAGAGATGATCGAAGTCGTCAGTATTAAGCCTCACGAGAAATATGGCGGTGTATACTTGGTCGAGCTAGAGGACGGCAGTATTAAGTTAGCCACCAAGAACATAGCTCCGGGCAAGAGAGTCTACGGCGAGAGACTCTACACGTATGAGGGTGTAGAGTATAGGGAGTGGAACCCCTACAGAAGTAAGCTGGCAGGGGCTCTGCTGAAGGGCATAGAAGGACTATTCATAAGTAGAGACGTTAAGGTTCTCTACTTAGGTGCTGGGTCAGGGACTACTCCAAGTCACGTATCAGACCTGGTTGGTGAGAAAGGTGTTGTGTACGCTGTAGAATTCGCGCCTAGAGTGATAAGAGACTTGTTGAGAGTCTGTGAAGACCGCAAGAACATAATTCCTCTACTGAGTGATGCGCGCTTCCCGCAGAAATATTCTCACATAGTGCCTTTAGTTGACGTGTTATACGCGGATATAGCTCAACCAGAGCAAGCAGCTATCGTAAACATAAACGCTAAGTACTTCCTGAGAGAGGGTGGCTACCTCTACCTAGCTATAAAGTCTAGAAGTATTGACGTAACTAAAGAGCCTGACGAGATCTATAAGCGAGAAATAGACACGCTAACTCGCGGAGGCTTTGAGATAGTTGATGTAGTTCATCTAGACCCGTTCGATAAGGACCACGCCATGGTCTTAGCCAGGTATGGAAAGAGTTAACACGTTCGTTTTTGGCGGAGAGTAAATAAATACTTATATTACGGTATTACCTAAATTATTATTGATGATGATGGAGTCTAGGGCGAGAAGTAAGGAGGTGCTTAAGAGACTCTACGAGGGAGTCAATAACGTATTGAATAGAGTTAGTTTTAGGTATGAAGTCATTAATTTCCCTATCAAGTATCGAGAGAGGTCTATAGATATAGTCGCTAATAGCAGAGAACACGGGACCCTCATAATCAGAGTTAAAGACTTAATGCACGTAAATAAGAATGAAGCTCAAGACTTAATTAAGTCTTCCCTAGCATTGGATGCCATACCTTTCGTAGTCTCAGAAGCTCCAGAAGTTTACGAGAATATAGTGATTGAGAGAGAGGGAGTCTACTTGGTTAACTTGAAGACCTTCCAAAACATGTACTCGGGTGGAGAAGACTTGATAGCCTTATATAAGAGAGGAGAGTTGTTCGTTAGAGTTGATAGTGAGGTCTTCTCTAAGAAGAGGACGGAACTAAAACACACTCTGACGTCGCTCTCGTCATTATTAAACATATCTAGGAAGACCCTAGAAACTTACGAGAAGAGAGGAGGTAACATAACTATAGAGACGGCAGAGAAACTAGCCTCAGTACTTGGTGAGAAAGTCGTGAAGTCTATATCTGTGCAAGACTTGAGAGAAGAGTTTGTTAGTAGGGCTTTTAGAGAACAGCAAGGACTTGTCAGCAGTAGTGCAGTACACATAAAAAACAACATTAAGAAGTTGTTCGATGTGGATGAAAGCAAGATCTACGAGATAAGGCGATCAGCACCAGACTACATAATCAAAGATAAGGAAACCCTCATAACGGTGGATGTGACGAGATCTCGCGGCTATAGTATGAGAGAGATACTCATAAAGACTGGCGAATGCGTTAAGTTCTCTAAGATTACGGAAACCGGGGTCAGAATAGTCACGGATGACGCTGAGAAAGCTAAGATAATAAGAGATAGCTTCTCAGCTATTGAGAAGAAAGACCTGGAAGTAATTAAGGTTTAAGGTATATGAAGTTCTTTATTAGTGGTCCTCCAGGCGTTGGTAAAACTACCGTATTTCTTAGAGTTATTGAGTTGCTAAAGAATGACGGTTTGAAGATAGGTGGTTTTATCTGTCCTGAGGTTCGGAGAGGTGGTCAGAGAGTAGGCTTCAAAATAATTGACTTAATGAGTGGTGATGAGGGTTGGTTAGCCAAAATATGTGATAGTGGGGGGCCACGTGTCGGGAGATACTGTGTTGATGTTGAGGATGCAGTAACTATAGGAGTCAACGCGATCGAGAAAGCTCTAGAGAATGCTGAGTTGATAGCTATAGATGAAATAGGTCCTATGGAATTATCAGTACCTCAACTTAAGTCAGCTATCTACTACGTCTTAAAAAGTAATAAAATTCTACTAGCCGTCATCCACTGGAAGTTAAAAGAGAGCTTACTTAAACTAGTAAGTAATCAGTGGGAATTATTTCCTGTGTCGGTCTCAAACAGAGACCGGATTCATGAGACTCTATACTTTAAGATACGGGCTTCACTATATTAGCTTTCAAACCAGATAATATTATGGTATGGGGGAACGGTGTCACTGATGAAGATAGAGCTGGAACGCCGCATACTCGAGATAGTTAAGCAGCGAAGTAAGAGTGGTGTTATTCAGAGTGAGTTATGGTCTCTTCTAGGAGTTGATAATAGAGAAGGCTCGCGAGCAGTCCTTAGCTTAGTTCGTAAAGGGTTGATAAGAAGAGAACAAATACTCTATAAAGGCAGAAAAACATACGTGCTCAAGTACGTACCAGAGAAGCTAGAAGAGATAAATTTCAAGATTAGTTTAAATCCTGTCATTAGATTACCGTGCTTCACGTGTAAAGAATTATATAGATGCGGTACTGGAGGCTTCTTCAATCCATACAAGTGTAATCTGCTAACTCATTTCTTACAGAGCTCTTCCACATGATTGATTTAACTGAGAACTTCCCTGAGTGAGGTCCACATACACTAACCGACTTTACTCTCTAGTATCGAGAATCAGTTTCCACCGACTTCCTTCCCACCCTAAGAGACTAGGCTTTCAGTAGTAAATATAGTGCTTACGTAGTTATTGGTTAGCTGAGCCTATACTCAATAATCACTCCATACTATTGAGGAGATTGGTTGAGTTCCAGGCAATTAAACCTCATATTTTTAACCTTTCAGCGTCTCTGACTCTCTTATGTTTAAATTTTCTAATTTGTATTATAATACAGTAAAATTTATATTTTCTTTCAAGAGAATGAATTCGGCGGGTGAGTACGTGAAGCCTGATGCAACTGTTAAGAGAGTTTTAAGAATATTTACTGTTAGAAATCTAGGTGTTCTAGCACTTATTACTCTTCTGCTGGCAGGTTCTGCTCTGACAGCTTACTATGTTGTGATGAATAGTGAGAATGCAGGTCCTGGAATTCTACTTACTATAAACCTCTACGATATAAGTGTTGAAGAGAAGAAATTAGTGGATGTGACTTCAAAGATACTTAAAAATCCTGATGTACTTATGTATTTGGAGATTAACGCTATAACTCCTTCAAGTCTCGAATCTGAGGAAGCTGCATTAACGATGACTAAAATTACTGCAAAACCTAAGAAGACAGTATTCATTCGTTTAGATAAGCTACTTGAAATCTCGAGAGAGTGGATTTCTATATATAGTTTGAGAGAAGGAAATCCTGAAGAGACGTACTCAGGATTAATAATTAGGTTGTTCATCTATAACGGTAGTTCTGGCGACATACTGTTTGAAGCATACGACTCCATAACCTACAAACCAGTAGAAATAACGCGAGAAAAATCAATAAGAGTCACAATGAGTTTAGTAAGAGATTCACTAAAGCCTATTAAGCTCTACGTAGAACACGCCATTGTTAGGCAGTATGAGGTCTTACTCTTACAAGCAAGTATTGAGGAGTTCGGTAAGGGAATAGAGCCTTCAGGACGCTGCGGGATTTGGTGGATAGAACGAGAACTAGTGACGCTAATTGGCCCGGCGAACCTAACTACTCAATTACCGAGTGACTACTTCAACAATCCCAATGGGGTCTTGTACGTGAAAACGCCAGTACTGATAGTAAGCAATCCTCTCTCGCTAAGCGGTGTGGTCGGCGCAAGTATTAACATAGGTATAAGTCAAGGAAATGTAGGAGTTTACCCAACTCTCACGAGCGGGGCAATACTTAACTCAACAGCAAGCGGTCTCATTCCAAACGTGAAGTTATGGAGAGGTAGTGGCTTCACGTGGGGCGGGTCCACATACTACTTCGGCTACAATGCGGTAGTAGAGCCACTCCAGAGTAAGTGGATATGGATATGGACTAGACCTATGTTCGCTATATACAAAGTTTATAGAGTCACATGCACTGGTAGAGGTAGTGAGTTAATTCGTGTGTATATTAGAGACGACGCAGAAAGTGCAATCTATGACGTACTAACTAGCGGGCTTCAAATAGTGGGAGGCATGAATGACGGGTTACCTCATGACAACTTAATGCGGATGTTCTTTAACGGAACTGAGTTAATAAATCCAAAAATTCCAAACACGATGCTAGCGGACGGAATACTGCAACCGAGGGAATACATGGCTTTTGAGCTGATCTTCCCGTATTTTGACGTTTGCGAAAGTGATTTTGAAGTAGGTATTCCAGTCGGGGCGGCGGCAGCACTAGCTGTGTGTATAGGGCTTGGCTACGGTCCTAACACACCAGCATGCCTGGCTGCTATAAAATTCTCTTCAGCATTTCAGGTCTCCATATCAGCACAGGGACCTTCAATACGTATTAGTGGTAACATAGTCAATCACGGAATGTATGATGGAAGAGGCTACAACGTATCCGAGGTTGTATACATGTCTATTAGCCAGTATCAATACAAAAGCAATACCTGCTACTACAACGTCCCTGCTGGAATATACTTTAGGCTTGAATAACGTTAGCAGATAAAACACGTAAGACCTAGACTTTTAGTCTCCGCCTTAAGAAACTTACAGAATCCTTGGGTCGGGAAACGGTTTCTCAGAAATTACTTATAAGACTCGTGTTCTTAGTGTATTGGTGGTTGTGTGGGGAGGAGGAGTAGGAAGAAGTATAAGGTGTTTAGGCCTCCGCAGAGGACTTTGCCGAAGATTTTTCAATGTCCTGCATGCGGTTCAATGACTATAATAGTAGATGTTGAGACGTACGTCAACGACGCTGGTGAGGAGAAGAAGAAAGCTTTAATTAGGTGTATGAATCCAGCGTGTGGGTTGAGAGCCGAGTTAATAGAGTTGCCTTCTATCTTTGAGGCTGTTGACGCGTATTCTAGGTTCTTAGAACTCTTTGGTAGTGATAGGATGAAGACTTGGTTTGAGAAGGGGGAGTCTAGTGAGTGGACGTAGGTTCTGGGTTGACTCGTATCTCAGAAATAAGCTTAACTCGGGAGAGAAGATACACTTTACTCTACTAGATCCTGACAAAATAAGTGACTCGAGTAAGGTTGATAAGATAGCTGAGACGACAGTCTCTGAAGGTACTGACGCGTTCTTGATAGGCGGCTCGATAGGAGTCTCGGAAAGAGACGTAGATGAGGTAGTAGTTAGCTTGAAGAAGTGGGGGTTGCCAGTAATACTGTTTCCAGGTAACGTCTCAGGAATCTCGAAGCATGCTGACGCCATACTCTTCATGTCACTCTTAAACTCAGACGACCCCTACTTCATCATAGGAGCTCAAGTACTTGGGGCGCCGCTCGTAGCTAAGTACGAGCTGGAAGTCCTCCCTACAGGATACGTGATAGTCGGGTACGGAGGCGCAGCGGGTTACGTTGGGAGAGCGAGACCAGTCCCCTACGACAAGCCAGAACTTGGTGTGGCATACGTCTTGGCAGCTAGGTTCTTAGGTATGAAGTACGTGTATCTGGAAGCAGGTTCAGGAGCTCCAGAACCTATACCACCCAAGTTCTTGAGGAAAGCTTCAGCGGTTAAGGGAGACTCCGTGCTGATAGTTGGTGGTGGAATAAGGACCTACGAACACGCTAAAGAAGCTATTAATTCGGGTGCTGATATAGTAGTGACTGGCACCGCAATAGAAGAGAATGCCGAGAAAGCCAGAGAAATCATAAGAGCTGTTAAGAAGAAATAGTGTTTTCATACATTAAATTGTTCTGAGAGAGATTATTACTCCGTACTTCCTCTCAATATTTGCTAATCTTCTCTTCAGCTTTCTCGTTGACCTAGCTTCTTCTTTAGGTACTACCACCGTGACTATACTGCCGTCAAAAGTTATCTCGGCTGAGGGGAGAAGCGATAATATTGCTTTCCTAACTATAGCCTCGAAGTCACCCCCTACCGCCTGCTTGACTGGAACTACGACAGTTTGCTCGCCGAAGGTATACATCTCGTACTCGAGTTGCCCACTTAAGAAGTCTCTAACTTCAACTACAGGTCTTGCGAGGTCTGCTTCCTTAAGACCTGTCGGCAACTTAACACTCATGCTGACATCATATACCTTACGCACCTCACCCTCCTCTAGGAAAAGCACTGTATCAATGACTGAAGGTATCATACCTAAATCTATCCTCCCGATGAACCTCTGTAATGCGTCAATAGGTGATGTTGCGTGGATCACTCCGATCATGCCTATCCCGGCGAGCCTTAAATCAACATATAGCTTGAAATCGTTATCCGTCCGCAACTCATCAAATACTGTGTAGTCGGGTCTCGAGAGGAGAAGTATGTCGTGAAGTTCATCAGAAGTAGCGTACGTTTTAGAATATTGAGTGACTTCAGGAGGTAGGTGCATGTCTCTAGGAGACTCAATAGTCTTGACGACCTTGTTCTTCCTTCTGTAGTAGTCCGCGAGAGCTTGAGCGAATGTGGTCTTACCCATCCCCGGAGCACCAGCTATTAATATGCCCTCGGCCTTCTCCTCAAGTCTCTTCATGAGTTTTTCTGGGAGGACGTAGTCTTCCAGCTTAGGCCTCACAAGAGGCTTTACCGCAGTTATTTCCCACCCATCACTCATCGGAGGTCTCGCTATTATTATTCTGTATTGATTCAACTGTATTATTATTGAGTTAGGTCTCTCGATCTCTATAATGGCTTCAGGGTCTGTGCGAGCCACTTCAAGAATCTCATCAGCTATTGCTTCTATTTCTTCTCTACTTAATGGGTTCTCTGAGAGCTGAACGAGTCTCCACTTACCAGGTCTTCCCTGCTTGGCGTAGGGGGGTGCTCCTTCCTTCAAATGTACGGACATAGTCTTCTCGTCAAAGAACTTCTCAAGCGTTATCAAGCGACTTCTAGGCGGCTCCACGTAAAAAACTTTCACTCCGAGAGCCTCGCTAGCTAGTTGCTGAGTCTTTGATGAAGTTATTAAAGTTGCGCCAGTCTCTAGAGCATACCACCTAACTAGAGCGTCTATATCTTCAGCTTTCCTACCGCTGGAGAGGACCTCGACTGGTATCCCCCTAGAACTACATGCTATTCTAACAAACCTCATTTCATCAAGTCCTAGTATGCCGAGCGACCTATTACTCTTAGCTAGAGACTCGAAATAATCTATGAGTTCCCTGAGAATGACTAGAGTGCCTCTAATCTTGCCCTCTACTACAATCATTTTAAGTACTCCGTTAGTTATTACGCTAGCGTCAGGCACGTAAGTCTCTACCCCAACTTCTCTCACACCACACACCCATCTCAAATATTTAAGATAAGAACAATTATAACGCTATCTCAGAGAACATCACCCATTCGCGGTCTAGGACCTCTCGCGAAGCACTAACCTCTCTCGTCACGAACAGGTTCTAGAGGGTTTGGGGGCGTGCTCCCCTTGCGAGTTTAGTCTCACGCCAGGTCTTGGAGACTCTCTTCTTGTCCTGTACAGGTCTCAGAGCTGTAGTTTCTGAGTATATTCGTGAGTTCGTCTCTCAAGAATTTTGAGGCGGGTTTTCTATAGTGATGTGGTTAGTGAGGTGTTCAACTATGGTAACACATAATTAATAAGGTGTCGTATGGTGTTTTTTAGGGGTTTGAATGTCAATCAGTGAGATAGAGGAAGAGGCTAGGAAGATAGTTGAGGAGGCCGGGAAGAAAGCAGAGGAAATCTTGAGTAAGGCTAGGAGGGAGGCTGCGGAACTCAAGTCAAGGTCTTTAGTAGGTCTTCTCGGACCTGAAGAGAAAGAGAAGATTGTGAGAGAGTTTGAGTTAAGGATTAAGGATATCGAGTTGAGAGCAGAGGAACGAAGGCAGGCAATTCTAAAGTCTTTTGCTGAGAAGAAGAAGGACTTAGTTAAAGAGATAGTTGATTTAGTCATGGGTTTAAGGGAGTTATGATGGCACTCATAGTGTCTACTCCTGAGAGACTCCACTACGTCAGGTTGCTAATCCCTAAAGACTTGAGTAGTAAGGCCACTAACGTACTTCAAAGTTTAGGTGTTATTCACGTAGAGACTTCAGGAGAGTTAAGTGAGGAAGACAGAGAGAAGCTCAGGATCTATGCTGAGAAGGTACGGTCTTTCTCAAGTCTAGTAGATACTGTCGAGAACTACTATAAGTTCACTATAGTAGACCTCAAAAAAGAAGTTAGTCTTGAGGACTTAGATAGGACGGTAGATGAGCTCTACCTCAAACTGAGTAAGGTACATCAAGAAATCGAGAACTTAGTTAATAATAAGAAGAAACTAACTGATGAGATCAGTGAGTGTCTAAAACAAATTAAGGTATTGGAGATAATCAAGCGTGAAGTCGGTGAGGACCTGAAAGTTTTCGAGCTTTCGTTTACTGGGGAAGCGCTCTTCTCTGTTGTGGCGTTAGGTAAGTCTCAAGACATGGAGCCGCTTATTACCTCAATACCTAAAGACGTAATATTCAAGTTTGGCCTAGTAGAGGACGAGATGATAATTTTTGTAGTTGGCGTTTCTAGCGCTTGGAAAGAAGTTCAGGAGTTGCTTAGTAGGGCTAGAGCAGAAATTATAGTATTTCCTAAGCAAGACATCACGATATCTAACTACTTAAACTACTTGAGCAAACACGTAGAAGAACTTAGAGCTACTTTAGCAAAGATAGACCAAGAACTAGAGAAAATCTTGAGAGATAACCTAGAGTTACTCGCCCTAGCTAAGGTAATCAACGACATAGTTAAGTCTAAACTTGATTTCCTCCTCAGTGCCGCTAGCGGGGAGTACTTGTTAGCCATAGAAGGGTGGGTTCCAGAAGAGTCTATCAAGGCGGTAGAAAACAAGCTAAGCAGTGAAATAAGTACTTATTTAATAGTTAAGGTTTCGTCAGACAAGAAGCCTCCCTCGAAATTAAGGAATCCAAGACCGCTCAAGCCTTTCGAACTCTTAACAAAGTTTTACGGCTTGCCATCACCTGGTGAGTGGGACCCTACCCCGATCCTCACATACTCTTTCTTAGTATTTTTTGGGTTGATGATGGCTGACGCTGTCTACGGCTTAGTACTTTTTCTGCTAGTTAAGTATGTCTTGGATAAGAGCGGGTTCGTAGATAATCCCTACTCACCCGGCTACTCTTCATTAAAGAAGATGTTGCTAACGTTGAGTATCTCGGCTACAGTCTTCGGCGTGTTGTCAAACACTTTCGCAGGATACTCGGTAGGTTTAGAAGGAGGACGTATTGTGTTGGTCGTTGCTAGTAACGGGGGTGGTGGGCTAATTAACGTGCCAACTCTAATTAATTTAGCAGACCCCATGTTTTTCCTAGTTTTAGCGCTAGTTATCGGCCTTATACACATAAACATAGGGCATGTTCTCTCAGTTGTTGTAGGTTTTAAAGCGAGAGATTTAGGTAGAGTCTTGAGTGGGGTCGGCTTAATAATCTCAGAGATTTTCGGCATACCATATGTTTTGCATGAATTCCTCCACTACGAGTTGTTGCCCTTGAGTGGAGAAGCATATACTTATATTCTTTACGCATCACTAATCGGAGTATTAGTAATGATAGTAGGGACTGTCAAATCTTTAGGTGGTGTGGGCCTCTTCATGTGGATATTCAACATCACTGGCTTGTTAGGAGACGTCCTATCGTATTCTAGACTAGCTGGGTTAGGTATAGCTACTTACGTAATGGCTGTTAACTTCAATAAGCTATCTTTCAGCATCTACGAATATTTCTCGAGGTTAGCGCCTGTCGTGGGTGCTGTCTTGGGCTTGGTGGTGATGCTGGCTGTCGCAGTATTCATGAATATGTTCAACCTGGTTTTCGGAGCTATAGGAGGCTTTGTCCATTCTATGAGGTTGTGCTTCGTTGAATTCCTTCCTAAGTGGTATGACGGAAACGGGAGGGAATTCATGCCATTTACTTTGAAGATAGAAAAACACGTTACTTTAGGTAAGATCAGATAGTTCAGCCCTAGATCCTGCAAGCTTTAGTGAACTATCGTGAATAGAGTTTCACTTATTTAAGGCGGGCCAACTCTGTTGAGTCGTAGTGAGTCAAATTTTTGTGTGCAAAGCTTAAAAACTTTTTATAAAATTTAACGAGGTGTGTGTAGTGTCTTTGAGTCCTCAAGCTGTAGCGTCTCTCGGGCTTGCTCTAGGGGTTGTAGGAGGTGTTATAGGGTCTTCAGTAGGTATAGGTAGAGCTGCTTCAGCAGGACTTTCCGTCATATCTGAGGACCCAGGCAGTTTTAAGCAAGTACTCATACTCTCTTCTTTGCCCATGACTCAGACATTCTATGGGTTCATATTCGCTTTGCTAGGACTTACTTCTGTTCTACCAGGGATTCCTGAAGTGACTTGGCTTAAGGCAGGCGCGTTCTTAGGTATAGGAGCTTTCGTCATGGTTGCAGAGTTATTCTCGGCGTGGTATCAAGGTGTGATATGTATGTCTGGTATTATTGAGTTGCCTAAAGCCGGTGGCAGGATGCTAGTCCCGTCACTAATACTTGCTGCTTATGTTGAAATGCTCGGCATATTAGGAATGGTCCTCGGATACCTACTAACGACGTTAGTTGCTGGCTTACCAATCTAAGACTCTCCTACTAGCGAGGATGAAGACATGAGCTTAGAAGCGTTACGCGCAGAAATCCTAAAGAAAGCCAGAGCCAAAGCAGACGCCATAATAAAGAGTGCTGAAGAAGAAGCTAAGAAGATACTAGATGAAGCTATGAAAGAGTATTCGAGGAGGTATGAGTTAGCAAGAGAAGCTGAGTTGAGGGAATTAAGAGACGAACTCTCAAAGAAACTGAGTGAGAAAAACTTAGAAGTAAGCACGAGACTTCTGAACTTGAAGAATGAGCTAATCAAAGAATTAAGAGAGGAAATCTTAAGCAAGATAAGAGAGATGAGTGACGCGGAGAGAAAAAAATCTCTTAAGAAATTAATTACTGAGTGTCTTAACGAGCTACACGTAGCACAGAAGATAAATGTGTGCGTTGTTGAGAAAGATATTCCGTTAATTAAGGACGTGTTAAGGGAACTAGGTATTGAAGACAGGGTTAAAGAGATAAAGATTCTTTCTCCAGAAAGTGTGGGTGGTGTGTTGGTAGAGTCGGAAGACGGGTCTTTAGGTCTAGACAACACCTACGTTACTAGACTTGAAAGACTACTCTCTCTCGTTTATAAGAAATTAAACGACGAGGTTTTCGGAGGTTAGTTTAGTGACCGTTACAGTGAATGACGAGGTCTTCTTTAATCATATCAAGATACGTTCTCATAAAACTATACATCCAGAGAATATGAAGAGAATAAACGAATTAATTACTTACACATTCCCTGGCTTGTTATCTGCCCTGCAGGAATTCGAGATTAGCTCTTGTCTCAGTAGTGAGCTGAGGAGTGGCTTATCCTTATCCCGCGTAACAATATACTCTAAATTGCTGAAGTGTTGGGAGAGCGATTTAAGGAATATGATACACTTAATCAAGCCTTCTAAGGAGGTGGTAGGTGTGGTGGACCTCTACATGAGCAAGTATGTAATCAATGACTTAATAGGCGTTGTAAGTACTGGGTTAAGAGAAACCACGTACTTAGATATGCACGTAGCTGAATCTCTTAAGGCCGCTAAAGACGTGAGTGAAGTTGTTTCGGTAATGAGTAAGAAAGGTTTTATGAGTGAGGTGATATCCTCAGTTTTCAGCGAGTATAGGAAGCTGAAAATTAGTGAGTTAAACTTTAGCGAGCTTTACACGAGATTAAGTGAGTCTTACTTCAGAAGTCTCAGGAATTCTCTAATAAAGCTAAATGTCTCTTCTTACGGACTTAGATGTGTGGAGTTTCTTAGAGAGTTTGAGAGAGTTAAGTATCTTTTAAGGAAGGCTTTATTAGAAGGAGGAGATTTAAGAGTTGCTGCGGCAGTATTGACGCAGAAACAGAAAGAAGCTGTATTCAGAGCCTCTAAGAACACACACGACTTCGAATACGTGCTGTCTATCCTGCCAACACATTTTTGTCATAGCACGCTTAAGTCACTTCCAGTCTCTGTCGACACCTTACTCGACTACTTCCTCCTCAAAGAGGTTGAGTTTTCTCTTCTTTCTTACGTGGTATTTCTAATTAATTCTGGGTACTCACCAGATTTAATTAAGGATGAGGTGGGGAGGTGGTTAAGACTTTATGAGTCGATTACCGAGTAAGAAAGACGTAGTAGTTGTTGGTGACTTAAGCTTCATTAACGGTTTTAAGTTAGCTGGTGTTAGGAGGTTTGTCGAGGTTTCTGATGCTGAAGACATTACTGAGCTTAAGAAGAGGTTGGGTGAGTCGCTAGCGAGACTGTATGAGGACCCTTCTGTTGGTGTTGTAATAATACAGTATAGGTTTAGAGATTTAGTAGCTGATAAGGTGCAGAAGGTGAGGGAGGAGCCTCTAGTAGTGTTCGTACCCAGTTCTAAGGAAGTTTCTAAGATAGACGTAAGAGAATATTACTTACGTATGATCAAGTCTTATTTAGGTATTAGCATTGAGGTGTGAGTGTTGATTAAAGGCAAGATACTGAGAGTCTCAGGCCCCTTGATAGTGGCTGAGGGTATGGAGGGCTCAATGGTTTATGAGGTAGTCTTAGTAGGTGAAGAGAGACTCATAGGTGAGGTAATTGGGTTGCAAGGCGATAGAGCCTTCATACAAGTCTACGAGGATACCTCGGGGTTGCGTGTTGGCGAGCCCGTAGAAGGTACTGGAGGGCTACTCTCATCAGAACTAGGTCCTGGACTTATAGGGAAAGTATATGACGGGCTTCAGAGACCCTTATCAGTTATTGGCGAGCTTTACGGCGCTTTCGTGAGCAGGGGAGTTAAATTACCTGCTTTACCTAGAGACGTTAAGTGGTTTTTCAGGAAATCAGACATTAAAGTGGGTGACAAGGTAGAGGGGGGTACTATATTAGGGTATGTTCAAGAGACTCCAATACTACAACACAAAATTATGGTTCCTCCAGGACTTTCAGGTGTGTTGAAGGAGTTAGCTCCAGACGGTGACTACACAGTCGAAGAAACTATAGCTGTTATTGACGTTGGTGGGGGGAGAAAAGAGGAAGTAAAGTTGATGAGTAAGTGGCCTATACGTAAGCCAAGACCTTACAAAGCCAGACTAGAACCTGTTGAACCACTCATAACCGGGACTAGAGTACTAGACCTGATGTTCCCAGTAGCAAAAGGAGGTAAGGCAGCAGTGCCCGGAGGATTTGGGAGCGGCAAGACAGTACTTATGCATACCTTGACTAAATGGAGTAGAACTCAAGTTAATATATTCGTGGGGTGTGGTGAGAGAGGTAATGAGATGGCTGACGCACTACATAGCTTCAGGAAACTCAGTGATCCAGCATCAGGCAGGCCTCTCTCAGAGAAAGCTGTGTTCATAGCTAACACTTCTAACATGCCCGTAGCCGCTAGAGAGACTAGCGTCTTTTTAGGGGTGACTATTGGCGAGTATTTCAGGGATATGGGGTATGACGTACTCATGGTAGCTGACTCGACTTCTAGGTGGGCTGAGGCAATGAGAGAAATAAGTGCGAGACTTGAAGAAATGCCTGGAGATGAGGGGTTCCCCGCCTACCTAGGTTCGCGACTCGCGGAATTTTACGAGAGGTCTGGCAGAGTAGTTACTCTAGGTAATCCGAGCAGAGTAGGATCTCTAACTATCTTAGGGGCTGTGTCTCCCCCAGGAGCAGACTTCAGCGAGCCAGTCACTACCAACACGCTCAGATACATTGGTGCTCTATTAGCTCTTGATGTGTCGCTAGCTAACAGGAGGCACTTCCCAGCAATTAACTGGTTACTTAGTTACTCTCAGTACGTGGAGACTGTTGCTAGGTGGTGGGAACGCGATTTCAAGAACTGGCTGAAATTACGTTATGAGGCTTTGAAGATACTTCAGAGAGAGTCTGAGTTGATGGAGTTAGTTAGGTTGGTAGGTCCTGAAGCTCTTCCAGACCCTGATAAGTTGCTTCTAGATGTGGCTAAGATGATTAGAGAAGACTTCCTGCAGCAAAGTGCTTACCACCCGATAGACGCCTACAGCTCGCCTGAGAAGACTGTCCTTATGCTAGATGTCATCATTAAGTTCTATGAGGAAGCATCGAAAGCTTTAAGTGAGGGGGTGCCCCTCAGCAAGATCAGGGAAGCCCCTGTAATCTCACGCATAGCTAGAATGAAGGAAGTACGTAATGAAGAATTCAGGAAAGTCTACGAAGACTTAATCAAAAACATAAACGATTATTTCGGGAAACTCCGAGTAGGTGGGTCAAGTGGTTCTTAGCTTAAGTGTTAAAGAAGTTAGGAGAGCGTTAAGTGCTAGGGGGTCTCTACTACTCGTTAAGTCTGTTGAGGGAATTAAATATGGTGAGGTAGTTGAGGTAGTCTTGCCTAACGGCGAGTCTAGAGTAGGTCAAGTCATAGACGTAGGTAAAGACATAAGCGTCATTCAAGTCTTTGGTGGCGTTAGCGAGATAAACGTAGACTTAATCAGAGTTAGGTTTAAGGGAGAGACTTTAAAGATTCCCGTGTCTCTAGATATGTTCGGAAGAATATTCGACGGTCTAGGAAACCCGATTGACGGCGGACCTAAAATAATTCCTGAAGACTGGCTAGACATTAACGGAGCCCCACTAAATCCTGCCATGAGAGAACCGCCGTCAGAATTCATAGAGACTGGTATTTCTGCTATAGACGCTCTCTTCTCTATAGTGAGGGGTCAGAAACTACCGATATTCAGCGGGGCTGGATTACCACATAATAGGATAGCTGCTCAGATAGTGAGGCAGGCTACTGTGAGAGGTAAAGAAGAGAGATTTGCTGTAATTTTTGCGGCTATAGGGGTGACTTACGAGGAAGCATACTTCTTCATAGAATCACTTAAGAAAGCTAAAAACATAGAGAATGTGATTTCATTCATAAATACTGCCTCGTCACCAGTGATAGAGAGGATAGCAGTTCCTAGGGTAGCTCTCACGACAGCAGAGTTTCTTGCCTGGAAACACGACATACATGTCCTAGTAATAATGAGTGACATGACAAACTATGCTGAAGCACTACGTGAGCTCTCGGCTGCCAGAGAAGAAGTTCCTGGAAGGAGGGGATACCCAGGCTACATGTACACAGACTTAGCAACAATATACGAGAGAGCAGGTAAAGTAACTGGCAAGAAAGGATCTGTTACTCAAATGCCTATACTGACGATGCCTGACGACGACATAACTCACCCAATACCTGACTTAACAGGCTATATAACTGAGGGTCAGATAGTTCTTTCGAGAGATATGTTTAGGAAGGGCTTATACCCACCTGTTGACGTCTTGCTGTCTCTTTCTAGACTAATGAAAGATGGTATAGGGCCGGGAAAGACTAGGGAAGACCACTATCAAGTCTTCATGCAGATGATAGCTGCTTACACGGAGGGTCAGTACTTGAGGGAGCTCTCAGCTATAATAGGGGCTGAGTCTCTTAGTGAGAGAGATAGGAAATATCTAAACTTTGCTGACTTATTTGAGAGGAAGTTTATTAATCAAGGAGAGAACGAACGAAGAGATATTGAGACAACGCTTGACTTAGGCTGGGAGGTTCTCTCAGTCCTGCCGGAAGAAGAGTTGAAGTTAATAAGTATTGAGAACATACGAAAATATCATCCGAAATACAGGTCTTCGGTGGGAGCTAGTGTCACAACAGATGCTCAGGCTGGCTAGACCTACCAAGATAGAGTTCATAAGACTCAGGCGTAGGCTAGCGACTGCTAGAAGGCTTCACCGAGTGCTTAGAGACAGGTTGCTAATCTTAACTCAAGAGTTGGTAGCTCTGTATAGGGAGGTAGTAGAGCACAGGCTGAGAGTTCATGAGGAGATAGTGAGGTGTGAGAGAGAGTTAATAAGGGCTTCATCGTATGTGGCACCCTGGACTTTCGAGGAATTCTCGAATGTTAAGATAGCGTCCTTCAATGTTGTCGTTGGTTCAAGAATAGTTGCTGGAGTTAAGCTACCATTACTTGAGCATGAAATTGTTGAGGGTCGTTATGACCCGTCAGCATACCCCGTCACGCTTAAGGAGGTGAGCGAGTGCTACGAGGACGTAATAAAAAGAATAATTAGGTTAGCTGAAGCGGAAATATCCTTACTTGAGGTAGGTAAGGAAGTCCAGAAAGTCAAGAGGAAAGTCAACGCTTTAGAAAACCTTATAATACCAAGACTTAGAGCTACCATAAAATACCTGAGAATGAAGTTTGAAGAAAGAGAAAGAGAAGACAAGATTAGGAGGAAACGTATCAAGCAAGTCTTATCACGTAAAGCACGTATATAAGTTTTGTTGCGACATAGATGTTCGGTGAGGATCTTCATAGAGTCTTGTGAGGTCTTCATACATGGGTGAGGACAAAACTCTTGAGTACTTGCTGGAGAGAGAGTTGAGAGTTGTGAACAGTTATGTGGCGGCAAAAAGAAAGACACTTACAGAACTCTTAAAAGAAGACTACCCACACATCCTCACTCTGAGTGGCGATATACATATGTTTCGTAAATCTGAGTTGATGCTCGCTAAAGAAGTTATAGGAGAAGATGCTGAGAGACTCATGTTGCCAATATACATAGAGCTAATCCCGGCGCAAACAGTCACTACGGGCGTCATAAGAGAAGAAGTAGCTACTAAGCTAATTTCTACTCTCTTAGGAATTCACCACACTACCCCACTCTACGTCTATCCAGTTCAGCTAGCAGAGTTGAGGAGAAAAATAGGAACTCTGATTCAGTACGTTGTCAGTCCTGAAGTTTTGAAGGAAATCAGAGATTACGAGGAGGTCTGCTGACCTCCTCCCCGCTCTGAAGTGCGAGGGTTTCGGGGAGGTTTAGAGCTACATTCCCGGCTTCTGCCGGGTTCAGCCCCGCACCCGGTCTCAGGCACGTTACCCCTACCCCGTGTAGAGCGGGGCTCAGGGATATGACTTCCCAAAACCAAAGAATACAGAGCTTAAAACCTTACCACACCATCCCCGCCCTAAAGAACAGGGCTTTCGGGATTGTAATCCGGCTGGAGAAGAAACCAGCGCCTAAAGCTTACTCTTTGGTTGGTCGAGATTTTATTATAGCGTACGTTATTGAGGACTTAGGTATTATTAATCCTTTATCGCCCGCCCTCACACCTACCTCGTACTTAGATATCTTAGACAATACTCCTGAAATGACAGACCCGTCAATTAGGTGGAGTTCTAGCTCAACACCTATTAACTCAGCGTCAATTACTGTGTCATTTAGTTGCTCAGTGCTAAAACCGTGGAGGTCTGAAGGCTCTACAGTAGCTGTTAAGATGGCGTGCCTGAAGAGAACATATACTTTATCATTTGATATTACCCCTATCTCATACCTGGAAACTTCATCGACAACTCCTCTGATAGGTTCTGGAGCTCCAAGAACTCTGAACTCTACCTCTCTCCCATTAAATCTCGCGTCAATTATGTTTTCTCTCAGCGGCATTCAAACACCTTAGCATTTATTCTTAGCAAAGTTTTTAAGTATGTTGAAGCTCTATGTAGGGATATTCCTTCATAACGAAGTTGGTAAGCCAAGTCATGAAGTCTTTATCTTTCTTAAGGTCTTCAGGGATATCAGTAAATTCACTGATGATGCTTAAGAAGGTTAAATCTTTAGCTGAGAGTTCCTTACTACTAAGAGAGCTTAGCAATTCCTGAACACTCTTGTATTTCCTCTTAGTTATTACTTTGGGGGAGCCGTCTCTCGCTACCCACACAGCTAAGGTTTTGCCTGAAGAGCTGTGTTTCGTTATAAAATTTAAGAGACCCTTACTAACTTTAGGAGGTCCTACTCTGACCTCATATGAGGGTAAGTCACCTCTGCTAGCTAAGTCTAAAGCTATGAAGGCCTGGTCTAGCTCGTTACTCCAGAAGTCATAATCTATTACGTAAAATCCGTAATTCTCTAACAAACTAGCCAATCTCTTACCGACTCTCTTGAGTTCTCCCCATAAAACGTCTGGAGGCAGATTTCTAGGGACTAAATACCTAAGTAGTAGGACTCTCCTCTCACTCTCGTCAAGAAACTTAATCAACTCACTATGCGGCTTTACTCGCGGTTCATAGAAAAACATTTTTCTCGAGGGCTTTGCGAGGAACGTGTTAGAAGCTATTATGGCTATCTTTAAAGCCCTGTCAGAAACTGCGGATGCGGCGTTTCTCCTAGGGTCGACAGGGTCTGGTACTATCAAGACATCATCTCTAAACAATTTTCTGAGTTCTCTTGGAGTTAGGTGCTCTCGTAGTAGCTTATCATCAATTATTACTACCTCACCCTCGCGCCACCCGCTCACAGCTTTAAGAGCTTCAATGAATGACTCGTACTTTATCACAATTAATTCAGTGAGGTATCCTGAAAATCCCTCAACCTTTACTTCAGCCCCGTAAATACCCATGCTTTTCAAGAACTTCTTTAGTAGCCTTACTTCATCTCTCGTGTACTCGTTTAGTCTAGAATTCACGTATCTGGTGTGGAATGGGGTTCTATCTACGGCAGTCGTTATCTCTTTGGGGTCTTTAGCCCAGTAAGCCGGCACCACGTCGATCTCGAAGTCTTCTACTCGTAGCGTTACGTATGGGTGTGAAGCGTACTTAAGCTGAAGCGGATACTTACATAACTTGCTCTTCAGTAACTGCTTTATGATATTCTCCTCAATCCACTCATTATTTAAGTCTTCTTTTCTTACAAGTATGAATACATCAAGGTCTATGTCGCCCCTAATTGAGGTTCCCTTAGCGAAAGACCCTTCTAAAGAAACTGTGAAGTCGTAGCTTATGTTTAGAGAAGACTCTATTGATTCTCTTATCTCCTTGAATAAGTCGAAACCCTTCCTTATTTCCTCTTCTGTTGGTCTAAGTTCTTTCTTGACTTCCTCAAGTAGCTCGCGTAAGTCTTCACTCAACTTAACCATCCTTTAAATCGACTACGGTGATGTCCGTGTATACAGGACCCTCAGGTCTCAAAATACTCTTCTTTAGTTTTACCTTACTTACTTGAGTAAGCCCGAACAGCGTATTCTCATAAGTTGAGATAACGTTTTTCAGGCACACATTGTCGTAAGAGCCCTTCACCCTACCTACAGTTATGTGAGGTACGAATTCCTCTCTGTCAGGTTCTGCATAACGTCTTAAACACTCTTCTAGTCTGTTTCTTATAGCTCTTAATTTGTCGAAGCCCTCAGTAATTCCTACCCACAACACTCTAGGCCTGCTTACGGAGGGGAACGCACCAACACCCTCAATCCTTACCTGAAACTTGGTGAATTCGTTAGCGCGTGACACACACTCACTTATTTGTGGAACGTAACTGTCAGGAACCTCACCAATAAATCTCAGAGTCAAATGTATGTTCTCGTCCTCAACCCCCTTAATTCCCTTTCCTTTAGAGCAAGACACGATAGCGTCTCTAAACCTAGTCACGTTCCTCAAAACATCGCTATTCTCTATCTCGACAGCTACGAAGAGTCTTACCAAGACTCTCAACCAAATTTTGATCAGGCTTAAATATTTAAAAGATAACTTAAACAGAAATCTTTGGTGTAGGGGCCGTCGTCTAGCTTGGATAGGATGCCAGCCTGGGGAAGCCTCCCCGATGGGTACCTCCGGATCGCTGGTGGTCCGGGGTTCAAATCCCCGCGGCCCCACCAAACAATTCGCGTCGGTCATCTCCTAAGGTTTAGTAAATAATCAGGAGAGAAAATAAGGGCTGAGACGCTTTCTTAAGTCAAGACCTAATACTGAAAAGAAACTTGTTTTTTCTAGGGTCAGGTACTTTCTCTATCTTACCTTCTTTAAGAAGTTTTGTTAAGACTCTTCTTAGTTCAATGTCTAGAAATTCTTCTTTCTTCTCCTCACGTAGATACTTACGTAAATCCTCGAAAGTAGCTGATTTAAGTTCTTTCAACGCGTTGATTACCGTCTCTTCAAGCAATACTGTGTTCCCTCATAACCTCCTTAAGGACTTCTTCCATTATGTTCATTGACCTCTCCATTATTTCTTGCGATATGACTAGGGGAGGTGCTATCCTTATAGCTGAGAACCCAGCACCTATCACTGCAACACCTTTCTTAAAACACTTGGTTAGGAAAGACTCTAATTCCTTCCTAGCGTACTCTTTAGTCTTTCTGTTCTTGACTAATTCTATCCCTATCATCAAACCTTTCCCTCTCACATCACCAACTATCTCGTACTGGTCCATCCATTCCTTAGCTCTCTTCAGCACGTAACTACCAACTTTCTCAGCGTTCTCAAGAAGCTTCTCACTCTCAATTATCTTTATGACTTCAGTGCCAGCTTTCAGAGCTACAGGGTTCCCCCCGAAAGTGCTTGCGTGAGACCCTGGTGGCAGACTCATCACTTCTTCTCTCCCACCCACTACACCTAACGGTATGCCCGAGGCTACCGCTTTAGCCATAGTTATTAAGTCTGGGTCTACACCCCAATTCTCTATCGCAAACCACTTGCCAGTCCTCCCAAACCCGCTCTGAACTTCGTCAGCGACTAGCAGTATCCCGTTGTCTCTCGTTAGCTTCCTTAGTTTGGGGAAGAAGTCATCAGGCGGTACTACGTAGCCTCCCTCACCCTGTATAGGCTCTATGAACACTGCAGCAACTTCTGCAGGGTCTACCATTCTTCTAAATATCCACTCTTCTATAAACCCTATTACCGCGTCACCGCATTCTTCAGGGTCTACGTGGAACGGGCACCTATACGGGTATGGGTAGGGAACGTGGATTATTCCAGGAAGTAGTGGCTGGAAGCCTTTCCTCTGTGCTGGCTTGCTAGCTGTTAAAGACATTGCTCCGTGCGTTCTACCGTGAAAAGAGCCTATGAAAGCCATTATATACGGTCTCTTACCTCCGGCAATACCTTTACTGATCTTCATTGCGGCCTCAATAGCCTCAGCACCGCTGTTACCGAAGAAGAATTTCTTCTTACCAGGAATGGGGAGTATCCTAGACAAGTTCTCAGAATACTCAACTACTTCCTCGTAGTAGAAGTCTGTGAGTGAATAATGTATTAGTTTCCTGACTTGTTCTTCAACAACCTTAACTATCCTAGGGTGACTATGCCCGACATTCATGACAGCAATACCTGAGTTGAGGTCAACGAATAAATTACCGTCAAAATCCTCTATCACAACTCCGTACCCACTCTTAGCAACGAGAGGGTACCACCTAACAAAAGACTGCATTAGCAACTCATGATCTCTCTCGATAATCTCCCTAGACTTAGGACCAGGCGGCTCTACAACTATTTTAGGCAGACTCTTAGGATCGTACCTGTCATAATAATAAAACACTATTTACTCACCAATAGTATTACTCGCGCAAGTATAAAAATTTTACTAACGCATAAAACATTTTTATTGTTAAAAACTAAGCCCTTACAAGATTCGAACCCAACGACTCAACTCACGAGACTCCCAGCCTTAGCTTGAAGTTTCATTTCCTTAAGATTATGTGATATTGAATCACGCAAGCTTTGCTTCCCTCACCTCTTATATCTTCTATGTTTTGTCGTATCTTTCTAGGAAACACTTTCTCGTGCCTAGTATGTTTCCTAGTTACGTTCTCAGACATTATGAATCTATTGCCTAAGAACTTAAGTAGCTATGAGGTACTTACGCACTACTAATAGCTGACCTCCTCCTTGTCCTGAAGAGCGAGGGTTCTGGAGAGGTTTAAGGCTACATCCCCAGGCTAGAGTTGAATTCAGTCCTGTGCTCGGTCTCGGGCGCTCTACCCTACACAGTGCGGGACTTAGTGGCTATAGTTTCTGTCTTGAGTAGGATGTCATGTGCTTCTACTAGGTCTGCGTTGAATACTCTGTTGTGTTTGTAGCACTTCAGCAGGCCTCTATATACTCTATTGTGGTTTTGGTCTTTTTATTCTGTATGGTGAGCATGTTATGGACGTGTTCTCTTCACTAACGAGCTCAACCCCGATGCTGCACTCCTCGCATACCTCGGCAATTCTCCTCAGGAGGTATCCGTATGTTCAGACGTGAACTGCTTCGAAATTCACATTGAAGAACTTATCACAGTTTTGAGCTAGGTACCTCGGGTAGCTAACCAAAGCTTTTGAAATACCTCTTCAGTAAGCCACCCCACAGCGTTCTTCATAGCCTAATCAATATAGTTCTTTACTTCCCTTCTCCACTTCTTGTACATTTTCCTAAGCTTCCTAAATGCTTTCAACCCGTGCTGTTCAGCGTGGACTGGTAGTTTACTATCTTCTTCCTCCAGTAGAAGCTTAAGCTCTTCAACACGCTATTCAACACGCTACCTGAAACTATTAGAGCTGAATCGTCTTCCACGTAAGGTTGTTTATACCTATCTATCCGTCAAGTTGGAGTATTGAGGATGTGATAGGAGCTGTAGTGTTAGTATTGGGCTTAACAGGATTCCCTATGCCGATAGACTACGTAGATAGTCTTTCAACAATACCTCAAGACGTAAAACTACTAGTTTATAATCTTGTTAAATTACTGATCTCCGAAAGAGACCCACATCCAGCAGAACTCGTAACGAAACTCATGAATCCGCAAGACCAATCATTTAAATCATGGCATGTCTATAAGTCATCAACCCTTTTAAGGCAAGAGCCGCCGGCGGGATTCGAACCCGCGACCCCCGGCTTACGAGGCCGGTGCTCTACCCGGCTGAGCTACGGCGGCTCACACTATGTATTTTAAGTGTTGAAGGCTTTTTAGTTTTTCTGCCTCTCTGTTTGTCTCTTCTTATTCTTTCTAAGTTACCACGGTCTAAGGACATTGTTTTTCCCTCCTAGAAAACCTGGGGAGTAAGCAACTCATAAAATTTATGATGCTTCACTAACATACGTCAGATTGTGATTTTCGGAAGTGCGGAGACTTAAAAGCTCCTGTCAGTGGAGCTGAGCGGCAGATACTCAGAAATGCTTTTCAGGCTTTATCTTAGTCACCTATCCTCATGCCTAGAGTGCTCGTTCATGGACGGGTGTGGGTTCACCTCAACCAGTGAAGCTGAGTGTTGGGAAAACATTCCTAACTGCGCCCGCTGTCCATACATACATAAACTCTCTTATTGTCTGCTATGAAGTATTCACCCGTCTCCTCAATCTAAAGGGTTTTTAGTAGCAAATGCTCTTCACTTCCGTAGAGCTTGTGTTGTAAGAATCTTGATAATTGAGGTAGCATAGCTGTTGTTGGACTGTAGTAGCTGTATTATTTAACTGCGTTAATATATAATTAAAATATCCTCTTATCTAAGTGCTTCATGGGAGGGGGTGTGAGGGTACGAGTAACATTCCTTGGTAGAGCTAGTGATTTAGTTGAGGGCAGAAGAGTTTATGAAGTTGAGTTGAGCGAGGGCTCAACGCTTGCTGACCTCCTAAAAATTATTAGAGACAAGATTAGTAGGAGAGTTGGTGAGGGGATTCTTGAGGGGAGGCTCTTCCTATACATATCAGTCAACGGAGTTGGTGTACTTAACTTAAATCATGTTCTTAGAGACGGCGACAGCGTGACTTTCTTAACACCGGAGATGGGTGGTTGAGTAAGCTGGTTTAGTCTTCTCTTACTACTCCTCACACTTCCACGACTTTCACAAGTCCAGCTACCTCTAGAAATAGAGCTAGTGTAGACTTAAGTAGCGTTAGAGAACCTTTCGAGTACCTGTGATTGCCTAAGACTAGGTAATCTGAAGTTACTGTGACTGGCACGTTACCTTCAGAGTCTAAGAGACCCATCAAAACAAGCTTCTCATGCTTCCTTATTAACTCGACCAACTTGCTTAGAAACTCTCCGTCAACGTTTGCTAAATCTATTGATGCAGGATCAGCCTCAAGAACTTTACCTAGTCTTACATTACCTAGCTTCTCAGCGATGTCGCTAATCATAACGACCTCTTTCTCGCAAACCTCAATGAGGGGGATGCTCAAACACCAATCCATCAAAGAAGAAACCTCCCTGACGATACCGTCAACGACTTCCCTACTCAACTTAGCTAATTTCAAATCAGTTAACTCGCTCTTAAGTAAATCTTTAATCATTGAAGCTCCCGCTAAAATAAGCGACTACGAAAATAAAAGATTAGATTAGCGGGGTTCGGGCTTCATATTGGTTGATATTGACCCTTGGCTTCACAGACCTCAAGCCTCCTTTCATTGGAGGCCTTATCATTGGTCTCTACCCTTTCAGGGTAACCCCGACCCACAGCTCGCCCTCATCGGGTTCATTGCTGTGGGGAAACCCCACATCCTGGCTTTAGACGCCCCGCTCACTCGAGTCTTTACCACACACCCACATCGTGAGCAAGCTCAACCCACAATAAAATAACTTACATCAACCATTATAGACCTTCATAAAACCCAAAAACAGTTGCACTAGGCTAGAGTGTAAAGCGAGAAAGACTAGATTCTGTAAAGCTGAGTCACCACAGATTTGAGTTAGATGATTTCAGCTACGTCATTTAGTGCTAGGTAGACAGCAACCCACCCGGGAACGACGATGTTTCTCCCTCTAACTAGTTTTAAGGAGTAATCAAGTATTCTTAACTCCTCTCTAGACGAGTAGCGGGGCCTCACCACAATATCTTTCTTGAAGGGCGATAAGTGCGGGCCTACACTAAAACTCACTAGTTCTGACTCGTTAGTTAGTAGAGTGACTTTTAAGCCTGTCTTGCCGTTCAGTGTATTAATTACTCTAGCGAGCTTAGTGAGGTCTGGAGTGACTAGCTCGTCTATCTCTACCTTAGCACTTACTAACGCTTCCTCGAAGCTTAAGGTCGGGTCTGTCTCCATCAGCTTAAGTGCTCTAGTGTAGAGTGAGGTGAACTTGATAGACTTTGTTTTTCTGCTTCTGATACCGGCTTTCTCCACTCTCTTCAGCTTAATGAAGTCTATTAATTCTCTTCTTTGTCTTGAATCCAGTCTTAACCAATCCTCTTCTCTTGGCCTGACTAGGGTGTGGAAGCCTCTGTGTCCTGTGAAGTACATCCTGATCTCGCTCATGCTGAAGCCGAAAAAGTACGTTAGTATATCAAGTAGTTTTAGCTGCTCTTGCTTACCGACCTCCACACATTCCCTGCTCACTACGGTTAGCGTGGCTTCAGGTATTAAGTGGTATTCCAGGGTTCTACACTCGGGTATGTGATCAACGTCTATGTCAAAAAATAACTCAGCGAATATGTATCCTTTGTCTTCTATTTTCTGTGCTGCAGGGTCGCTATACAGAGCTACTGAGTAGTAAGAGTTCTTAGGCGTTTCTTTAACTAAGAAATTCTTAAACTCTATCACGCTCTGGAATGATAAGTGTCTGATGAAGTTGCCGTTAAGAGTCTGGAAAGCAAACTCCCTAAGTATTAAGTCTTCAGGTAGTAAGAAATCGTTTAGTGACTTATAGTAGTCTCTAAGTAGCTTCTGAAGCTGACTATAGTCGCTCTTCTCACTCTGTCCTCGGCGCGACATAGTAACTCAACTTGCTTCCCGAGAGGAACCTCAGCTCGAGACATATGGGCAGGTCGTTGTCTACCATGACGGCTACTTCATCGCTTGATTTAATAGGTTTCTTCATGTATGATAAGTAGTCAATACTGTAGGATACTTCAAACCCTGGGTGCTTAACGTCAGCTTCTTTAAGAACTCCTTTCTCAAGACTCAATATCACTTCTGCCTCACCTAAGTCGCCGAGAGACTTCAGCACCAACGTAGACTCGTCGCCACTCACTCTGAGCACGTCACCAACTTTCTCGATGCTCGCTAGTGCTTCGTATAGTGTGTCGCCGCTCATCACGTACTTATTCGAGTACTCTAGTTCTAGGCTCGGGATCTCCTCGTGCGCGATCTCAAGCCTCAGAGGTATTTTGAATATCCTAGTCACTATGCCGTCAGAGAATTCTATTCTCATGCTGTCTTCTGAGAAAGACATTGAGAGCTTATCATTCCTCCCAGCACTCTTGAGTATCTTGCTTAAGTCTTCCATGCTTAAGTAGACGGTTTTCTCAGTCACTGGCTCGTAAGATTCGAAAGCTTCTTTAGGGATGTAGAACTCTATCATAGCAGTTCTTGAGGGGTCTATAGCCCTAATATGGAGAGCGTCTGGCTTGAGCACGAAGACGCCTGTCTCGCTAAACTTACCCGTAGCTTCTATAACGTGAGACCACACTCTAGCATCAGGAGCCGTAAAACTCAAATCTAACACCAGAAATAATGACATCACAAACAAATAAAAATTAGAATATGCATTATGGTTAGGTGACGAGATGAGGCTGGAAAACATAAGTAAGTTGAGGCTTGTTCCAGGAGATGAAGTCTGCGTTGTTGAGGAGTTCCTGCCCGGTAGAGGGACATACGAGGTGGGGGGCAGAGTCAGGTCTGCAGTCATAGGTTATCCTATAACTAACCTAGACTTAAGAATAGTTGAAGTCAAGTGTGTCAACGACAAGATTCACTTACCTGCTGTAGGTGTCTTAGTTTACGGCTTTGTTATTTCTATGAAGGAAGACTACGCGTTAGTCAAGATCTTCAGTGATTCTAAGTGTGTCAAGTACTCCACTCCCTTCACGGGGATTCTACACGCTTCTCAAGTGCATGAGAAGTACGTGAGGAGCGTCTATGACTTTGTTAAGCCTGGAGACGTGCTTAAAGCTCGAGTGATTTCAGAGAGCCCGCCCTACCACCTTAGTATTAGGGAGCGTCAGTTGGGTGTCATTACTGCGTACTGTAGTGTCTGCGGGGCTGAGCTAGTTAAGCAGGGCAACACGCTTGCGTGCCCTAACTGCAAGACTACTGAAGGAAGGAAGACATCCCCAGAATACGGGTCTCTCAAGTGTGTTTGAGAGAATCAGGTGTTGAGGAAGAAGCGAGTTATGTGTCCTCACGCAGTCAAAATCTCGTTACCCTGTTCTTCTACGCAGGAGTGTCTTGAGCTTGCTGAAGCTCTAACTAGGATTAGGGGCTTAAGAGCTCCTCTAATTAAGCACAGAGTCAAGAAGACTTCCGTTGAGGTCACTATAGTAGGTAGCTCAACAGAGATTGCCTTGACTAAGAGACTGATAATTAAGACGTATGAGCAAGTTAAGAGAAAGACTAGCGGTTAGGTAGTCTCCACGCTCGTAACTAGAACTTTCTAGAGTAAGACTTATTAGGTTTGCGTAGAGTGTGGTTTGTAGAGGGGTAGTGTGAGTGAATGTAAGAGTGCGCAAGTATGCTGATAAGGAGCTGGTTTTAGAGATTGAGGGAGAAGACCATACTTTAGCTAACCTCCTAGCTAAGTCTGCTTTAAGTAATCCACACACGAAGTTAGCTACTTACGTCATCGAGCACCCCCTAGTAGGAGCCCCGGTCCTCAGGATAGTTACTGACGGGACCGACCCGCTCCAAGTTCTCAAGGAAGTAGTGAGTAGTGCTAGGGGGGAAGCTGAGCAAGTACTTAAAGCAGTTAGTAAGGCTTTAGGCACGGAAGAATAACTATCCCCTATAAAGCTAACGGTGTGATATTGAAGAAAGAGACTAGAGTGTTAGTGTATGAGCTTGTTAAGTGTCGTGACGGTAGAGAATATGTAGCTTACTTGATAATGAGGGGGGCTTTTTCGGTAGAGCATGCTGGCCTGCTTGAAGACGGCGTAGATTCTTTGACTAAGTTTATTTCTGAGTCTAGTGTGGGTAGGAGTGTTCGGGTCATTACGCGTGTTGAGGAGATAGATAAGACAGGCTTGAGTAATTTGACAGAGTATAGTGAGTTTGCTAAGAAGTTTTTCATGGAAGTATATAAGCTGATATGTTGAATAATCCTAATAGCTAGGGGTAAAACGATGTCGTATTTTTGCCCTAAGTGCGGGTCTCTGATGACTGCTAAGAAAGAAAGCGGTAAGACTGTGTTAGTATGTCCTAGGTGCGGCTACAGAAGAGAGCCCTCACAGCAAGACAAGAAATTACCGACGTTATCTAAGAAGATAACTCACAGCGAGAGAGAAAAGCTATACGTGATATCGTCAGAAGACAGTATGAAAACAATGCCTAGAGTTAAGGGCGTTAAGTGCCCTAAGTGCGGCAATGATGAGGCGTTCTACTACGTAATGCAGACTAGGAGAGCTGACGAACCACCCACAAGATTCTATAAGTGTACTAAGTGCGGGCATACCTGGAGAGAATACGAGTAGCTAAACACTACGTAGTAAGAAGATGCTATTAATTTCACTTCTTGTCTGGTGCGTCAGATTATGAGAAGAGTATCTAAAAAATGGTTAGGTATGATTGTTTCCAGAGTGCCGGGCTTCAAGGCGCCTAAGGAGGAGCTAGAGCAGTACGTAACTCCTCCTGACATAGTTGCAGACTTGGTGTGGTCTGCTTTCATGTCTGGCGAGATTGAGGGTCGTGTCGTGCACGACTTAGGGTGTGGGACGGGCAGGCTAGCACTGGCCTCATCTATACTGAGCTCTAAGTATGTCGTGTGTAGTGATGTAGATGAGGACGCGCTTAGTATTGCTGGTGAGGTCTTAACGGCTGGTTCGCCGGCACCTCACGACCTAGTCTTGGCAGACTTGAGGAGAGCACCGCCTTTCCGGAGTAGTGATTGCGTAGTAGTGATGAATCCGCCTTTCGGTGTTAAGTCTAGGGGGGCAGACGTAGACTTTCTTAAGACGGCCTTAACCATCTGCAACACGGTATACTCAATTCATAAGTTGAGTGAGGGTTTTCACGACGTACTAGAAGAAATTATGAGAAGTCTTAATTCAAGGTATGAGTTTTTAAAAGTTGTTAAATTTCCTCTAAGAGCTTCGTTAAGCAAGCACAGAAAGAGAGTAATATTTGTCGACTCAGTAATTATTAGAGCGTCACGCAATATAAAAGATTCCTTAACTTAAGTCTAGTAGATGATGTGTTTGCCGAGTACTGAGAGGTGATGTCGGGACAAAAACTGATTCTTTTCTTAAGCTTGTCTAGTAGCGCTCAGTATAAATCCTCTCTGCTTAAGCACTCATAGTTTTAAATTTAGCACATCAAATATTCTTTGTGGTGTTAGGGTTGGTCTGGTCTACTCTGAAGATATTGCGCGAGAATCCTGACTTAATGAGGGAAGTACTGAGGAAGAGGTTTATGGATGTTTCCTTAGTTGATAAGTTTCTGGAGCTAGATAAGGAGTGGAGGAAGACACAGACAGAACTTAATAAGTTGAGGCACAAACACAACTTAATAAGTTCTAAAATCGCTAACCTGCCTCCTGGGGAGAGAGAAGCCGCGGTAGCTGAAGCTAAAGAGTTACTCAATAAGATATCTGAGATGGAGAAGAGGCTTGATGAGGTAGAGAAAGAAAGGAATTTAGTACTTGATAGGATGCCTTCACTACTTCACGACTCCGTCCCTGTAGGTCCTGACGAAAGCTATAATGCTGTGGTGCGTGTCTGGGGTAAAGCCAAGGTTCAGCGAAAACACTTGAGTGACTTCCTTAACGAGACTGAAGGTAAGGGTGTTAGGATGGATTACGAGGTAGTTGATAAGGAGTTCGTAGGTCATGCTGACGTACTTGAGTACGTGCTCAGGCTCGGCGACACTATTAAGGCTGGGGAGGTTGCTGGATCTAGATTCTACTACTTGTTTGAGGATCTTGTGTGGCTTGATTTCGCTCTACTCTCTTACGCTATGGACTACTTAACTAGTAAAGGCTTCGTCTTAGTTTTGCCTCCGTACATGCTTAGAGGTAAGTATATGGAGGCAGTAGAAGAATTTACAGCGTTTAAAGACGCTTTATACAAGATTGAGGATGAAGACTTATACCTCATAGCTACTGCTGAGCACCCCCTAGCAGCTCTGCACGCCGGTGAGATAATACCTGAGGACGAGCTACCTAAGCTGTACGTAGGTGTTAGTCCCTGCTTCAGGAAAGAAGCAGGTGCTGCCAGCAGAGACATTAAAGGGATCTTCAGAGTTCATCAGTTCCATAAAGTTGAGCAGTTTGCTTATACGATGCCTGAGCAGTCTTGGGACGTATTCAACCTCTTGATACAGAATGCTGAAGAACTCTATAAAGGTCTTGAAATACCTTACAGGGTAGTCAACATAGCTTCTGGAGAGCTTAACTTAAGGGCCGCTATGAAATACGACTTAGAAGCTTGGTACCCGGCTCAAGGCAAGTTCAGAGAGTTAGTGAGTTGTAGTAACGTCCTCGACTGGCAGGCTTATAGGCTAAACGTAAGGTACATGAGGAGGAAAGGGATGGTTAAAGACTACCTACACATGCTCAACTCAACAGCCATCGCTAGCACAAGGACAATTACAGCTATCTTAGAGAATCATCAAAACGATGACGGGACTATCACAATACCAAAGACTCTAAGGAGATATTTAGAAGTCTTTACTAGAGCACCTAAAGACTACATACACCCGGCTAAGAAAGGAAAACAGTAGTTTATTCTTCCTCACTACTCAAGGCTAGCTTCCTGTACATGTTAAGCATAGCTCTATCTCTGTCTTCCTCCTTAATATGTATTGCTTTATCGTAGAGTTCCTTCAGTTCTTCATCGCTTGCGTAGTCTAGCGGCGTATTCTTGTAGCTCGCATCACTCCACCTAACGTATAGAGCGTCTAGTATCTCCTGAACTCTCTGGTCTGAGTAGAAAGCTATCTTCCTCCACACGTCATCTGTTTCGTCTATCATGTAAGTTAGTTCTTTTATCATCTTATCTCTCTTCACCACAACGCGACACCTACTCTTTATATTGTTTGAAGGCTAATTAAATAGTGATGAGTGAAAATATCTACAGGAAGATAATTGAGTATCTTAAGTCAAACCCAGGAGCTATGCCTAGAGAGATAGCTGATGCTCTAGGAGTCTCTATAGGTATGGTCAGGATAGCTCTTCTTAGATTAAGAGAATTAGGATACGTAGTTAGGTCAGGTAAGGGTGGCTACGTGGTCAAGTCAGGTGCTGGAGACTTAGGAGCACGCAAGTCTGTTGAAGACTTTTATGAAGAGACGCAGAAACAGGCCAAAAGGGAGGCCAGCACGCGAGCAGAGAAAGACTCAAGCACTTTGAGAGAACATCTCGATATAGAGATCAGTGAGTTAAGGAATGAGGTCAATGAGCTGAAAAAGATTGTTGAGTCTTTAAGTGATAGAGTCAACAAGATCGAGACGGAATTCACGTTACTCATGAAGTCTCTCAAGACCGAGAAGAAAGTCAGGGAAGAGGTTAGTGAGGCAAGTGTAGACGCGATAGTGAGAGTCGATATACTCAGGAATCGCGGAGTCTCAGTAGATTCTCTCGTTAGGTCAGGCAACTACGTGGTCGTGGGCAACTATGTGGTCTTGCACTCATTCATGGAGGAATTCAAGAAGAGATTTCCTATTTCCTTAAGGGAAGTTAAGAACTTAAAAGATGAAGAGAGAGAATTACTGAATGCTATGGTGTCTGAGGGTCTAGCGTACCTGCATGCGGGGAAAGAATACAGACTAGCTTGAGTTTTAACACTTCTCTCTTAAATTCTGTTCTCAAGTATCTCTTTAGCTAGGCTGACTAACCTGCTGATCATGCAGTTGAGAAGCGCCTCACCCTTCTCTCTAGAAGCTAACTCAGGTCTCCCGAAAGAACCCCTACCGTGCGTTTCTCTAGACTCTCCCCTAAAAACGTATGCTTTAGGCCTCTTAGTTAAGTCTAGGGAGTGCCAGAAATCATCATACCTCCTGAAGAATCCTGGAGAGTCTTTTGGGGGTTCCCCTACTAGCAGGTTTAGCGCCATAGCTAAGCTAGTTTCTACCTCGTCAGCGTGTGTGAAGGGTGTGGCGAAGACTTCCTTAATAACATCACCGCATAAATCCCATACGCTGACGAGACTTACTACCAGGCCTGTCTCTTCAGCCACGTCTCTGCACAAGACTCTCAGTAAGTCGTTGTTCCCCGCGTGCCCATTAACCACTACTACGAGAGTCTTAGGACAGTTCCTTGACGCCGAAGTTATGACGTCTTTTAAGTACTTGTAGAGAGACTCGCTACTGACGCTTACGGTGCCTGAGTAAGCAGACCACATAGAGCTTAAGCCGTAAGTTACGGGCGGGAAAACGAGTGTTCTCGTGCCGTCTCTTTCTAGACTCTTGCAAGCTTCTAGAGCTACATGCTCTGCTATCATGTAGTCTAGTCCTAGAGGTAGGTGTGGCCCGTGCTGTTCTGTGCTGCCGACAGGTATTAAAAAGACACTCTTACTGCTCTTGCAGACCTCACTCACTTCAGTCCATGTTTTTAGCCATAACTCACACAAGAGATTAAGACACCCTAAAACTATCTTAGAGCAATATAGGTATTTTAGAGAGCTTCTCTTCTAGTTCTCTAGGCACGCTGAACCCATACTTAACTTCAACGAAGTTTTTCCTGAACTCAATTACTTTCTTCCTCACTTCTTCGGGAGGTCTGCCATCTATTAAGACTTCACGCATGAATTTAGCTACTTCTTTAAAGTCTCCTTCTTTCATGCCTAATCTAGTCATCTCAGGAGTCCCTAGCCTTATTCCTGAGGGGTCTTTCACTGCCTCAGGCGGGTCCCACGGCAGCAGGTTCTTATTAACTATTATGTTGGCTTGCTCGAGTAGCGTGGCGGATTTAGCGCCTCCCCCAAGACTCCTAACGTCTATCACGAACATGTGTGATTTTGTGAAGCCTAGGTGTTCTGTAGGCACCTTAAATCCTTCCTCCACACACGCTTCAGCGAATGCTACGGCATTCTTGACTATCTGCTTCGCATATTCCTCGCCGAAAACCATCATCTCAACTGCTGTTACGGCAGTTGCTGGTAGTCTGTGTAGATGGTGGTTGCTGAGGAACCACGGGAATACTACCTTAGATATCTCTTTATAGAGCTCCTCGTCGTCAGTCATTATGACTCCTCCTTGAGGTCCCGGGAAAGTCTTGTGCGTCGAGGACGTTATTATGTCTGCCCCCTCATGTATTGGGTTACTCCATACGCCGCCTGCTATCAAGCCAAGTACGTGTGCTACGTCGTGAACTAGCTTAACACCGACTGAGTGTGCTGCTTGAGCTATCTCTCTTGTGGGGTGAGGAAACATATAGACAGAACCTCCTAAAGTGACGAAAGCGGGCTTCACAGACTCGATCATCTTGACGGCCTTGTCTACGTCTACATTCCACTTCTCTTGGTCGAAAGGCATCTCAACATGTTCTATGCCTAAAGCACCTAGAGTACCGAACCTAGTGTGTGACACGTGAGCGCCTGCCTGGACAGGAGCTATGAGTGCTTTATCGCCTGGCTTCCCTAAAACTCTGAAGACTGTAGCGTTAGCTATGGTGCCGCTGATAGGTCTTGGCTCAACATACTTAACCTTAAACAGTCTTGACATAAGGTCCATAACAAGCAACTCAACTTCATCAACGTAAGTTAAGCCCTGATAATACCTCTTCTTAGGCTTTCCCTCAGCATACCTGTGCATCATGTCAGTCATGTAGGCTGCCTCAGCTAGAGGAGACATCACATTCTCGGAAGGTATTAAGTTTATCGTCTCAAGTCTCCTCCACCTATTATGAGCTCTAGTCAACTCAACAACACGAATTAATTCTTCAGGCAGACCCAAAACACACCACCTTCACAAGACCTCGTTTTAAAGGTATAGAATGAAGCTTATAAGTTTTCGTCGCTACTAACACAGCAAAATAGCTAGTAATGCGTAAGTTGCTAAGACTAGGAGCAAGACTAACAATTAGCAACGCGCCGAGAACATCAACTGCGGGGAGCCGAGAAGAGTCAGTCATTAGGAAAGTACTAAAACTCGGTTGTGTTTTTATAAAGTCTTAGAGTATAGTTTTATTACTTAGTTTAGAAATATATTATTTAGGTGTTGAAATGAGGAAATCAAGTCTTGGTCAGACAGACTTAATAACTGTGGTAGTCTTGACTGGTGTAGCTCTCTTAATAGGTATTTCTGTGCTTGCGTACTTCCAGACATTATCTAGTACCTCAACTTCTGAAATAGAGAGAGAAAACCTTCTTAATAGTGAGTTAGCTGCTCAGGTAGTTAGGCTGATTTCCGTAGATGAAGCTAATAAAGTCTTGTGGCTTCTCTTCAGGAGACTCGATAACGCTAGTGTTAACTTCCTCGTCATGGTTGAAGCCAAGCTATCTGATGGGAGCACAGAACTCCTCGAATGTAGTAGGGTCTTCTACTACGTGCCAGAGCTAGATACAGACAAGATAGTTTGTTCAGAACCTGGTGAATGCCCTCAAGCAACTACAATCGCTTCATTACCCTACAAAAACTTTCTAGTGAAGCCTGAAGGTAGTAGTAGTTGGGTTGATATAAACGTGTATAAGAGGAGTGTCGGAGAGAATCCATATGCTGCAGGCCGCCGATTAGGCGTGTGCTACGTTACTTATAAGGGGGGTAACCAGATAGTTAAGATAGACTACAGCAATTTAGAGGGTGTCGCTGAGCTCAGAATATACTTACTTAAGTCTTTCGGCAACGACTACTACGTGTTGAGAGTTTACAGGTCTTTGGTGAGATCTTGAGGTTTCTTAGAGGACAGGGTAGCATAGTGATATCCATCATAATTACTTCTTTATTCGTGTTGATAGTTCTGCCTACGGCCATACACTTAATAATCATGACACCGTCTAGTAGTACGGAGTTTCTGCCCGAGACGTATAGCGAGTTCAAAGAGTTAGTAAGTTACGCTACGAGAGAAATTAACGCTACAGTCTTTATAGATGAGAATAACGTAGTTACTACGGCTATAGTCAATTACGGAACGTCAGAAGTAAATGTGATTACGTTATTTTACAGGTTAGCCCGCCGCGACGGCACCACAACAGTGTTGAGAGAGGAAACCTCAATTAGTGTAGGTCCTAACTCAGTCGTCACGCACCAGTCTTACGAGGTGCAAAACTACTGCTCGACTGACTGTAGGGTAGTGAACGTAATGTTATTAACTGATAAGGGAACCGTAATTAACCCGAGAATATACACTGCAGAGTTTCTGGAGGAATTCATGGTTTCTCAAGAAGGTGCTTTAGTTAAGCTACACACGCACCTACCTCTACCCTACTACGACTCCTCTTCTGTGAGGAGCTCAATAGAGAATTCAGGGTTCAGAGTTGCTGACCCAAGACTCTTGGAAGTACCTGCTCAGGGAGTTGATGTCAGAGGAGTTAAGGGCGTCGGTACTGGCGCTTACTACCTACTACAAGAATATCTGGATGTAGCATCAATATCTATGAGTAACGCTCCAGTAGGTAATCTCTACTTAGGTTATAATCCTAGAGACACGAAGAAGTACGACATAATGTTTTCGTGGAATAGAGGAGACAACTTAGACATAACCCTAACTATATCTGGTCAAAACATAAACTTAGGTAGTAATGATGTATGTCCTAACGGATACAGAGTCAAGATACTGGGATTTAGAAACTCAACTAACTATATAATTAGACTCATAAACTCAACTAATAACCGCATAACTGATGATATTACCTCACCCGACCCAGACCCGGCGAAATACTCATACCTGACCAGCAGGCAAGGAGTGAAAATCTCTTTAGTTGGGTCTGCTGAGAGAGTCCGCATCTACTGTAGGAGCTCTAACATCGATTACGAATCGAGTTATGAGCCCTACATCATGCTGACTAAATTTGATGCGGGCGCGCCAGGACCTTCAATACTGGTAGTTTTCGAGGATGTATACTACGGCTCCGATGATTCTATAAATGATGCGTACATTACTAGTAGGGGAGGAAAAGTCTTGCAGGATGTTTCTACTCAGCCTTTACTGCTTGTGTATAACTCGACTACGACGATCATAACAAACTCGAAGTATCTTGGCGTTGTTTTAGTAGTTAATTATAGGTTCCATGATAACGAGGGTAGAGACTTCCGCGGCGTTAATGCTGATAGAGTTATTTTTGAGGTAGGTTTGGTGGACTCGGGAGGTAATGTGTTGGCGAGCAGGACATTCACTTTTAAGGAGCTCACTAGGTATGAAGATACTTACCCGCCGAGAGCTCAGGCTCAGTCAGCCACGATATTCATACCTTTGCCGCGTCCGGAAGTCACGGGAGGCACCAAGACTTATTATCCATTCATAAAGATTCAAGACCCGTATGGCGGAACAGGAAATCTAGACAACCTAGATTTCATGCTCTTAATAGAGGGTTTGGGGGTGTTATTGATTAGTTGATTAGAGTCTCCCCTATTAGGTTTAGGAGAGCTGTTGGTGAGGCAGTAGCCGCGGTTTTCGTCTTACTCCTAGTATCAGTATTTTTTGCTTTTGCAGTGCTTAACGTGCCTCGACAGCCTCAAGCGATTGTAAGGTCTGTTATGAGTGATTTAGAG